>OHGT01001492.1_pt1 | contig 9969 bp, 13 predicted proteins | sample 1567861 | NCBI WGS metagenome assembly OHGT01 (sample SAMEA3879533, study PRJEB24766) | human gut metagenome | biome: human-associated habitat; feature: feces | place: USA | collected 1985/1987 | reverse complement strand
GAGCGTCGTGACGTGGGCCATGAACCCCGAGGCGACGGTCATCGGCTACAAGGCCGCAGAGACCGCCGACAGGGCCGTGAAGCTCACCGAGGACGCAGCCGCAGAGGTCAAGGAAGGCCGGAAAATCAGCTCCGCCCGCCTCAAGACACTCAAAGAGGCGAGCGAGACGATGAAGAAGGCAGCCAAGACCCTCGACGCCCTCATTTCCGAAGTCGAAGGCGAGAAATCCAAGTCGCGCAAGCGTTATCCCATCCGGGGCCTCAAGAAAGCCCCGGCCCAACCCACCATTGAAATCACACTCTAAAGGAGGAACACCAACAATGGCTATGAACAACAAAAACACTCCCAGCGGCAAGTCCCTCAAGATGAGCGCAGACGACCTCAAGGAAATGGTCAAGCAGGCCGTCAAGGAGTGCCTCGGCGACGAGGAGAAAGACCTGACCGAGCAGGACGACCCCACCCTCAACGAGGGCATCATGGAGGTCATCGAGGCCGCCGTTGAGGCAGCCACCGAGAAGCGCAAGGCCCGCAAGGAGGCCGGTGAGGAGGTGCCCGAGGAGATTACTCCCGACGAAATCATCGCCGAGGCTGCCGCCATCCTTGACGGTCTCACCGCCGAGGAGGAGGCCAAGGCCGACGACGCCGAGACCGAGGAGAAGTCCGAGGAGGAGGTCGCGGAGGGCAAGGCCACCAAGACCACCACCGCCCGCCAGACCAAGAAGCGCACCGCAGCCCCCGCGCAGCGCAAGTACGCGGACATCTATCTGCCCCGCAAGGTCGTCGCCGTCGAGAAGAAGAAAATCCCCGCCGACGTGCAGCTCGCCCGCGCTGTAAAGTGTCTGGACGTCTTTGGCCGCCACGACCCCGAGGCCGCAGCCTACTACGCCAAGAAGAACTACGGCGATGAGGCTATGGCCCGCGAATTCAAGGCCATGTCCGCCACCTCCCCCAGCTCCGGCGGCTATCTCATCCCGGAGATTTACCTCGATGAGATTATCGAGATGCTGTACGCCAAGACCGTCATCTTCGAGCTCGGCGCTCGCAAGGTGCCTATGGCAAACGGCAACCTCAACATCCCCAAGATGACCTCCGGCGCTCGTGCGACGTGGGGCGGCGAGGCTCGTAAGATTGCCAAGAGCCAGCCCACCTTCGGCAACATCAAGATGAGCGCGAAGCGCCTCGAGGCCATTGTGCCCCAGACCCGTGAGCTGCTCATGAGCACCAACTACTCCGCCGATGCCCTTTTCGCCAACGACCTCACCCGTCGCATGGAGCTGGGCCTCGACTACGGCGGTATGTTCGGCAGCGGCGGCGAATTCCAGCCCCTTGGCATCGCCAAGAACAAGGAGGTCGAGACCGTTGACGCTACCGCGCTGAACAACACCGACCTCGCCAGCGCGGACGGCAAAATCACCGCCGACTTCCCCGTATGGCTGGTGTCCAAGGTGCTGGCGAAGAACGTGGACGACCTCGGCCTCGGCTGGACGTTCAACAGCTTCGTCGAGGGCTTCCTCAAGAACATGAAGACCACCACGGGCGAGTACATCTACCGCGAGGAGATGAACGGCGGTAAACTGCTGGGCTTCCCCTACAAGGTCTCCAACCAGATTGAGACCGCCAGCAACAAGACCACCATCATCTTTGGCAACTGGGCCGACCTCCTCGTGGGCGAGCAGCTCGGCCTCGAGACCTACACCACCCTCGACGGCTCTTGGACGGATGAGAACGGCGTCCAGCACAACGCCTTCGAGGAGAACCTGGCGGCCACCCGTGCCCTGATGTACGTTGACATCGCGGCCCGCCATGCGGAGAGCTTCATCGTCGTCAAGAACGTCGCCATCGCGTAAAGCGAAGGCGCATAACACCAAAGGAGGAACAGCAGTATGAAAAGAGAACTTCTTGAGAACGTGAAGGTGAAGCCCTACACCAGCGGCGACGCCATCGACAGAGAGGGCTACCTCTCTGCCGTGCTGGGCGTCTCCCTCGGCGCTGCCACCGGCACCCCCAACGGCATCACCGTCAAGGTGACGTTTACCGAGTGCGACACCGAGCTACACCCCTGTCGCCGACAAGCTTGTCGTGCCCGGCAAGACCACTGACGACACCGGCGCGGTCACCATCGAGGCCGACCCCACAGGCAGCGAGCTCCACAACATCGACATCGACCTCGTGGGCTGCAAGCAGTTCATCAAGGCGACTGTCGCCGTGGAGTGCACCGGCGGAAGCTCCCCGAGCTGCACCGCCACCTGCGCCATCGCCCTCGGCGATAAGAACGTGCAGCCGGTGTAAGGAGGGAAACGGCTATGTCCAGAGTGTATAAGCAGCCCCGCCCCGAGAGCAATAAGAAGGCGGCCCCGGTGACGGAGACAAAGGACACCGGCGGCGCGGGCAAGGGCAAGAAGAACACCGAGAAGGTCGAGGAGGGCGGCGAGTAGCCGCCCTCTTTTCCTTCCGACAGGAGGTGACGAACCTATGAGCGCAAAGCTGGCCGACAACGCCCTCACCACCCTCGAGGACGTAAAAATCATGCTCGGCATCGCCCCGGACGACGTGGATGAGCAGCGAGACGCCATGCTCGTGAACCTCATCAACTACGCCTCGGCGTGGATTGAGCGGATGACAGGCCGGAAGCTCGGGCGTCAGCAGTACACACAACGCTACGTCGCCTCTGGGACGCAAGAGCTCGTCTTGCTCCAATGGCCCATCATAAATGTCGAGTACGTCAAGGACACCACCGACGGGAGCATCATCCCGCCGGAGGAGTACGACTACACCGTAGACGGAGAAATCGGCGTCCTCTACAAGGACAACGGCTGGACTTTCCGGGGCTACGTCGGCGGCCTGTCCTACGACTTCCTCCTTGCAGCGAGGTATTTGGAGGTCAAGTACACCGCCGGTTACGTTCTCCCAAAGGACGCCACGGAAGACGACCCCTGCACCCTCCCCGCAGACCTGCAGGGAGTGGTGTGGGGGATTATCCAGCAGGAATTCTCCATCATGCAGAACGGGGCGCAAGGCCTGTCCGCGTTCAGCATTTCCGACGTCTCTTGGACGTTCGACAAGAACCCGCGAGAGAGCTGGCTCACGACCATTGGCTACTACACCCGCTTGTGAGGAGGTGGGCCGTGGCGATTATCAGAGACACCCTGCGCCCAGAGCTCGAGCGCATCAAGACAGAACTCAAGGCCCTCCAAGCCTTGAAAATCCACGTCGGCATCCAAGGAGACGCAGACAGCTACCTCCTCATGATAGCCGGCGTCCACGAATACGGGGCGACCATCCGCGCCAAGAACGTAAAGAACCTCGCAATTCCCATCTCTCGGGAGGCGGAGGGGAAAAGCCCGAGGGACTTCCAAGGGCTTTTCTTCATCACGTCGGAGGAAGGGCATCTGTTCGGAGTTACGGACAAGGGGAACGGGAAGTTCAATTTCCTGTTCCTTCTCCTCCCTTCCGTCACCATCCCGGAGCGCAGCTTCATCCGAGGCAGTTTCGACCACGGGAAGAACGAACTCGCGGAGGCCTGCAAGGCAGCCATCGACAAAATTGTCCTCGAGGGGGGAACCGCCAGAGAGGCGGCAGCACTCATCGGCGAGCGGGCGGCGGCCATGACGCAGGCCTACATCATGAAGGGCATCGACCCGCCCAAGAGCAGCATCACAATGGAGACCACCAAGAGCGGGAAGCCCCTTTACAGCACGGGACGCCTCTACCAATCCATCACCTACGAAATCGAGGAGGGATAGCCCATGTTCAAGTACGCAAAGCCCACCATCCCCCTCGGGCTGCTGCACGACATCGAGGAGCTCGAGCCCGGCGGCAGCTACGACCAAGCGAACGGAGGCCAGTGGAAGCCCACGAAGCCGACGTCCAAGACCTTCAAAGGCGTCGTCATGCCGGTCAACAACGAAGACCTGCAGTACGCCATCGCGGGCACCTACACGCAGAACAGCCAAAAGCTCTACACCAACGGCCACAGCCTCACCGTCGGGCAGCAGGTACGAGACACCTTCGACGGGCAGGTCTATACCGTGAAGCAAGAGCTTACCCACGGGCCCATCCACCCGCTGAAACGCTATGTTGTTGAGAAGAAGGGAGTGAGCTCGCCGAAATGACATTCCTCGAAGTCAGAAACACGCTCGTCTCGAGCCTCGCGGTGGCGCTCGGCATCCCTGTCCTCTTGAGCGACCAAGTTCAGCCGGAAGCAGAGGTGCCCTTCATCGTTTACAGCATCACCGCACCATACGCATCGACGGGAGAGCTCGGCGACCACACCCAGACCGTCATCGAGGACGAAGACGGCACCGAGGCGCTCATCGACAACCGCCGCGAGCAGCCTTCCGCTACCTTCTCCTTCACTGCTTGCTCCGAAAACAGGTGGGACGGCGAAGAGTACATCTACGGAGACGATGAAGCCCAGAGCATCACAGAGAAGGCCATCGGCTACCTGTTGCAGGGCGGCTACAACGACCTCTCCAACAAGGGCATCGTCGTCGCGGAGGTTACGAACGTCGGGAACCGAACAACCCTCATCATCGACGAAGCGGCTCGCCGATATGGCTTTGATGTGCGCGTCCGCTACACCAAGGACGACCAGCGGAGGGACGACATCCTCCAAAGCGTCGTCACCAAAGAAGAAAAGGAGTGAACCAAATGCCGAAAGACGTTATCGTCGTCGTGAACCTCGACGCGAAACCGAACCCCTCGGAGGCGCTCGACATCCTCATTTTGAGCACCGCCGGGGCCAAAGACCCCGCCATTTACCGTAGCATTGAGGAAGTGGCGGAGGACTACCCCAACAGCGGCGACACCGCGAAAATCTATCGGAAGGTCAGCGCCCTGTTTGAGCAGGGCAAGACCACGCTCGCAGACACCCTCATCCGCAAGGTCAAAATCGCCGGCGTCGCGCCCCCCACCGGGCAGGACGACGGAAAGAAGGCGGAGGCTCTCATCACCGCCATCGAGACCCTCCGCCAGACCGACGACGACTGGTATATGCTACTCACCGACCAAGACGGAGACGACTACGTCAAAGCTCTTTGTGCGTGGGCGGAGGGCACGGAGCCGACAGAGGCAGAGCTCGGCGCGGGCGAGGAAGACCACCGCAAATTCTACTTCGGCCAGACTGACAACCTCTCTTTGGCCGTCAAGAACCGCCGGTGCGCCCTTATCTACACCGACACCGAGAACCTCGATGAGGAGGCGGACGCCGCCTACCTCGGCAACGTCGGCCCCTTCTACCCCCAGAGCGTAACGTGGAAGTTCAAGGTACCGCAGGGCATCACCATGCCTGCAATCACCAGCGCCCAGAGGGAAGCCCTCGAGGAGGCAAACGTCAACTTCCTCACGGAGGAGTACAAGAAGCAGTACGTCAAGAACGGTGTCTGCTGCGACGGAGAATTCATCGACAACCAGCTCGGCGCAGACTACATCGCCAGCTACATGAGGGAGGAGCTCTACTCCGTCCTGCTCGAGAATGCGAAGGTGCCCTACACCGACGCAGGCTTCGCGCTGGTGGCCGGAGCCGTCTTCGCAACCCTCAACCGGGCCACCGACCTCGGCATCATCGCCAGAGACCCGGAGAGCGATGCGGGCGTCTTCTCCGTCGTCGTCCCGAAACGGGCCGACGCCACGGATGAGGAGGCTCGTGCCCGCCAGATGCCGGACATTACTTGGGAGGCCCTGCTCGAGGGCGCTGTCCACCGCGTCAAGGTGGTAGGCACCCTGCGGGCCACCCTCACCGCGTAAGTGAAAGGAGGAACACACCATGCCGGAAGTCAGCACCTACGACCCCAAGAAGGTCACTGTGTCCATCGGAGGCCGGGTAATCACCGGCTTTGCCGCAGACGGCGTCGTAACCCTCACCCACAATGAGGACGCCGTCACGCCCAGCGTGGGGGCCAAGGGCGACGTCGCATACAGCGAGAACGCGAACAACAGCGGCAACGCCGCCCTGCCCCTCATGAGCACGTCTTCGAGCCTCGCGTACCTGCGCGAGATTTGCGCGAAGCGGCGTCCCGTTCGCTTCTCCGTCTCGGACGTCAACGACGCCGACGCCATTCAGGTCAGCGAGGAGAACTGCCGCATCCTCAAGATGCCGGACACCCCCAGAAGCAAAGACCCCACCACCGTCACCGTCAACGTCTACATCCCCGACCTCAACTACCGTTAAGGCGGGGATTTAGATGGCAAAGAAGAACTGGCCGGAAAGGCCGAAATCATTATCAGAAAGGGGCTACCGAAAGTATATGGCTCGTCAGAAAAAGGTAACTGTCAACGGAACTGAATTCACCCTGCAGAGCGTTTCCCCGTCGTGGTACTACGAGACCAACGATGAGTGCGGGAACACCGGCAGCGGCAAGCGCAAGAGCGCGGAGTACATGGATAGGATGTTCAAGAACTGCGTCATCGCGCCCGCCGAGGTGAGAAACGAAGGCATGGCCTACTTCGATGAGAAGGATGACCTCAAGACCCCGGAGGGGCTCATCAAGGCCATCGAGAACTTTCTTCGAGAGTGAGGCCAGCGTAGCCGCAGCGCAGCGGCGGGCCCGGCGAAATAAGGAATTCTGGTGCATGGTGTTCGCCGGCAGCGGCATCACCTACTCCGAGCTCAAAGAAATGGACTTGAGAGAGTACCGGGAAGCCGTCGAGGCCCGCTTGCTGTGGCAAGGCGAATGGAACCCCAACAGAAAGAAATAGCCGTCCCTTCGGGGGCGGCTATTTCGGCATTTAAGGAGGTGAAAACTTGGCAGACGCAAGAGACCTCACCTATGGCGTAGGCTTCCAAGCGTCGGACGCCTTGAACGCCATCGAGCAGATGGAAAGCGGCCTCGGCGACGTCGATGAGGCCGTAGACCGGGCAGAGGCCGGGGCTCAGTCGTGCAGCCGCGCAATCAGCGACATGGGCGCGGCAGGCGCGGACGCAGCACGGGACGCCGGAGCCGCCGCCCAGAGGATGGGCGCGGACTTCGACGACGCCGGAGACAATGCGAGTGACAGCTTCCGAAAAATGGGAGCGGAGGCCGACAGCTTCGGCGCGGCCTTCAAGAAGACGATGGCAGCGGGCATCCAGAGCGGACAGTCGCTTGCCAAGAGCTTCCGCACCGGCGTCTCCGGGGCCATCGCCTATACGCAAAAACAATTCACCGGCTTCAAGAACGACGTCACGAAGGGCGCAAAGGCCATAGGAACGGCCTTTACCCATCCCATACAGACCATAAAGGGGAAACTTGTTCAAGCCCTCAATGGGGCCGCAGACGCAGCAGACGACGTCGAGGACGAGGCCAAGGACGCAGAGCGGGCGCTCGATGACATGGGCGCGGAGGGCAGCGACGCAGGCAACCAAGTCAAGGACGCCATCAAAGGGGCGCTCGCAGCCTTCTTGAGCATCGAAGCCATCCAAGCGGCCACGGACGCCATCAAGGAATTCGCCGGCGCAGCGGTAGAGGCGGCGAAGCTCGGAGAGAACACCTCCGCGAAGTTCGATAACCTGTTCGCCGGCACAGACGTCGGGGAATGGGCCGACAACTACGCGGACGCCGTTCACCGCAGCAACACAGAAGTTCAAGGCTTCCTCGTCAGCAACCAAGCCCTCTACACCAACCTCGGCATCACAGACGACGCGGCGGCGGAGCTGTCCAAGACGACCACGTCCCTCGCCTACGACTTCGGAAACGCCTTTTCGATGGACGATACCGAGGCCCTCACCCTCATCCAAGAGGGCATCCAAGGAAACGGGGAGGCCCTCGCTGAGTACGGCGTAAAGCTGGACGAAGCGACGGTCAAGGCGCAGGCCATGAAGATGGGCCTCGGGGATAACATCGACGAAATGGATGAAGCCACGCTCGCGCAAGTCCGGCTCGCCTCTATCATCGAGCAGAGCTCCAAGGTGCAGCAGGCAGCCATCAACCAGACCGACGGCCTCACCAATAGCACCAAGAGCCTCAACGGCATCTGGACGAATTTCATGGAGGACGCCGGAGGAAAGTTCACCCCCGTCATCGAGCAGTTCCTCAACACCATCATCGAGGCGTGGCCGACCATCGAGCCCATGCTCCTCGGCCTCGTGGAAATGCTCTCGGAGGGCCTTTCGCAGGCCATGCCGGTCATCATGGAGCTCGGGCAGGCCCTTCTGCCCGTCCTCACAGACGTCCTTGGCACGGTATTCCAAGCCGCAGTACCGCTCATCGAGGTATTCGGAAACCTCGCGCAGACCGTTTTGCCGCCACTGGCGAGCATCCTCGGCCTGCTGGTCGAAACCCTTATGCCGCCGCTGACGGAGATTTTGAACGTCATCATCTCGCTCATCGAGCCCCTTATGCCGGTCATTCAGAGCATCGCAGAGGCCATTCTCCCGCCGATTGCAGAGCTGCTCGGGCTCATCGCCCCCATCCTCGAAGCCCTTTCCCCTGTCCTTGAGGTCATCGGGAATGTTCTTGGCGTCATCGGGGACGTGCTCGGCACTATCATTGGCTGGCTTGCAGACGGCGTCGGAGCCGTTGTCAATTTCTTCTCCGGCCTTTTCGGAGGCGCGAAGGACAGCAAGGAGGAGGTCGAAGGGCTCAACGGAGCCGTCAACGGCCTGCAAGAGAGCGCGAACACGGAGGTCAGCCTCGCCGTCGATACGTCGCAGTACACCTCGGACGTTACCGGGGCAGCAACGGAGGCCAACGCCACCGCGCAGGAAAGCATCATCGAGACGAAGGACATCACCGACCTCAACCTCAAGACAATGGGTATAGAGGCCAACAGCACCTACTCGACAATGGCAATAGACGCAGAGACTGCATGGAGCCGCATGACAAAGGCGGCCGACGAGGGAGCTACATCTATCGTCTCCGCGTTCCAGCGCATCGCCAGCGCAGCCCAGAGCGTCAGCGGGGCCAACATCAGCGTGACCGGCACGAGCATTCCGGGCAACGCATCCGGCACGGACAACTTTGAGGGCGGCTGGACACGCATCAACGAGGAGGGCGGAGAGGTCGCCTTCCTCCCGCAGGGCACGGCCATCATCCCGGCGGACAAGAGCGAGCAGCTCATCGCCGGCGCATCGAGCAACATCAACTCCTCGAGCAGTTTCTCCCCGAGCCTTACCCTGCAAGTGCAGGGGAACGTAGACCAAGGCACCGCCGACAGTCTCATGGCGCAGGCGGAGGCCATGTTCCGGCGGCTCTACAAGGAGATGCGCGAGGAGGAATATGACACCATGAACATCAAGAACGCCTACGCATAAGGAGGTGACAGCGCATGGCATACACCATCACGGGCCGGAAAAGCGGCTCGGTGCGGTTCGAGCCGGACACCATCGGCAACATCCAGAGCGAGGCCGTCTCTATGTCCAGCAAAGTCACCTCGAACCCCATCGAGAATGGCGCAGACATCAACGACCACGTCGTAAAAGACCCGGTCAAATTCTCCATAAGCGGCACCATCATCGGCGGGCAGCAGGGACAGCAGACGCTACAAACCATGCGAGACCGCCGCGACATCGTAACCTACACAGGGCGCGTCCGCATCGCAAACCTCGTCATCACAAGCCTCTCTTTCGACTACGGGGCCAAGAACGCGAAGGGCTGCACCTTCAAGGTGTCCTTCCAACAGGTCAACATCTCCTCCTCGGAGGTAGTCGAGGTCGGGGCGATGCCGATGATGACGCAGCAGGACACCGGGAAGCCTACGAGCTACTCGACAGCCCAGACCAAGAAAACCAGCAGCGACGGGCTCAAGACCACAGTGTCGGAGACCATTTCCAGCAGCGCCTACGCCGCCTATGTGAACAGCTACAACAGCAAACCGGCCAGCAGTAGCGGCCCCGCCACCAGAGCGACGGCCAGCTACAACGGCGTGAGCTGACGGAAGGAGGGCGGCTATGGCATTACAGCTTATCGACCTTGGAAACGAGGTCGAGGTCGTCGAGATTGATACGAGCAAGGTGCCCTACACCTTCTCCGTCAAGCTCACGGACAAGACCTA
>OHGT01001469.1_pt1 | contig 10100 bp, 8 predicted proteins | sample 1567861 | NCBI WGS metagenome assembly OHGT01 (sample SAMEA3879533, study PRJEB24766) | human gut metagenome | biome: human-associated habitat; feature: feces | place: USA | collected 1985/1987 | reverse complement strand
AAAAACAAAGGATATGGAAGAAAAGAAAAAAGTAGTAGTCGCATTCAGCGGCGGTTTGGACACCTCATTTACAGTAATGTACCTTGCCAAAGAAAAAGGTTATGAAGTATATGCTGCTTGTGCCAACACCGGAGGTTTCAGCCCCGAACAGCTGAAAACCAACGAAGAGAACGCCTACAAGCTGGGTGCAAAAGAATATGTAACCATCGACGTAACACAAGAGTATTACGAAAAGAGCCTGAAATACATGGTTTATGGTAATGTATTGCGCAACGGAACCTATCCTATCTCTGTAAGTTCCGAACGTATTTTCCAGGCACTCGCCATTTCACGCTACGCCAACGAAATCGGTGCGGATGCTATTGCTCACGGTTCTACAGGTGCCGGCAATGACCAGATCCGTTTTGATATGACTTTCCTGGTGATGGCTCCGGGAGTAGAAATCATCACACTGACACGTGACATGGCACTGAGCCGTCAGGAAGAAATCGATTACCTGAACAAACACGGTTTTGCAGCCGACTTCGCCAAACTGAAATACTCTTATAATGTAGGATTATGGGGAACTTCCATCTGTGGAGGCGAGATTCTGGACTCAGCACAAGGCTTGCCCGAAAGCGCTTATCTGAAGCATTGCACCAAAGAAGGCAGCGAACAACTGCGCCTTACTTTTGAAAATGGTGAACTGAAGGCAGTCAATGATGAGAAATTCGACGATCCTATCCAAGCTATTCTGAAAGTGGAAGAAATTGGTGCCGCTTACGGTATCGGACGCGATATGCACGTTGGTGATACAATTATCGGCATCAAAGGACGTGTAGGTTTCGAGGCAGCCGCACCCATGCTGATTATCGGTGCTCACCGCTTCCTGGAGAAATATACATTGAGCAAATGGCAACAATACTGGAAAGATCAGGTAGCCAACTGGTACGGAATGTTCTTGCACGAAAGTCAATACTTGGAACCGGTTATGCGTGATATTGAAGCTATGCTCGAGTCTTCTCAACGCAATGTAAACGGTACCGCTATCCTTGAACTCCGCCCACTCAGCTTCTCTACCGTAGGTGTGGAAAGTGAAGACGACCTTGTAAAAAACAAGTTAGGCGAATACGGCGAAATGCAGAAAGGTTGGACAGCAGAAGATGCAAAAGGATTTATCAAAGTAACTTCTACTCCGCTGCGTGCTTATTACGCTAACCATAAAGACGAAAAAATATAAATCACAAGAATAACACTATGGAGAATAATAAGAAACTCACACGCTCACGTAGCGATAAGATGTTGGCCGGCGTCTGCGGAGGCTTGGCCGAATACTTCGGGCTAGACCCGTCACTCGTACGCATCGGTTATGCACTATTGACGATATTTACCGCGTTCGCAGGAATACCGGTATATCTTATAATGTGGCTTATTGTTCCAGAAAAAAGATAAAATAAACATGATAAAAGTAGGAATCATCGGCGGAGCCGGATATACAGCAGGCGAACTGATACGTTTGCTTATCAACCATCCGGAAGCGGAAATCGTTTTTATAAACAGTTCGAGCAATGCCGGCAACAAAATTACCGACGTACACGAAGGACTGTACGGAGAAACAGATTTAGTATTCACCGACGAACTGCCGTTGGACGAGATTGATGTTCTTTTCTTCTGCACTGCACATGGCGACACGAAGAAATTCCTCGAAAGCCACAATGTGCCGGAAGAGTTGAAGATTATAGACCTCTCCATGGATTATCGCATCGCATCTCCCGAACATGACTTCATTTACGGGCTGCCGGAATTGAATCGCCGTGCTACTTGTACAGCAAAGCATGTTGCCAATCCGGGATGTTTTGCCACTTGCATCCAGTTGGGTTTATTGCCTCTTGCCAAACACCTGATGCTGAATGATGACATTATGGTAAATGCCATCACCGGTAGTACGGGTGCAGGAGTAAAACCGGGTGCTACAAGTCACTTCAGTTGGCGCAACAATAATATGAGTGTGTACAAAGCTTTCGACCACCAACACGTGCCCGAAATCAAACAATCACTCAAACAGTTGCAGAACAGCTTCGATTCGGAAATAGATTTTATACCTTACCGTGGCGACTTTGCCCGTGGTATTTTTACAACGATTGTAGTCAAAACAAAAGTGGCTTTGGAAGAAATAATCCGCATGTACGAAGAGTATTATGCTAAAGATTCTTTCACCTTCATTGTAGAGAAGAACATCGACCTAAAGCAAGTAGTGAACACCAACAAATGCCTCATCCACTTGGAAAAGCATGGCGACAAGTTGCTCATCATTTCCTGCATTGACAATTTGTTGAAGGGCGCCAGCGGTCAGGCGGTTCATAACATGAATTTAATGTTTAACCTGGAAGAAACAGTAGGACTTCGTTTGAAGCCCACCGCCTTCTAATCAGTAAACATGAATCATTAAACATTAGTCTTATGAATTTATTCGACGTATATCCCCTTTTTGACATCAACATTGTCAAAGGAAAAGGCTGCCATGTATGGGACGAGAATGGTACAGAGTACCTCGACCTGTATGGCGGACATGCGGTGATCTCTATCGGACATGCACATCCGCATTATGTAGAGATGATCAGCAATCAAGTGGCAACGTTGGGATTTTATTCCAACTCAGTAATAAACAAACTGCAACAAAAGGTAGCGGAACGCATAGGAAAAGTTAGTGGTTATGATGATTACTCCCTATTCCTCATAAACAGCGGTGCCGAAGCTAACGAAAATGCACTGAAGCTTGCTTCCTTCTATAACGGACGTACCCGGGTTATTTCTTTCAACAAAGCATTCCACGGACGTACTTCACTAGCAGTAGAAGTTACCAATAATCCTAAGATCATTGCTCCTATCAATGATTGCGGACACGTCACTTATCTTCCTCTGAACGACATTGAAGCAATGAAAGCTGAGTTGGCAAAAGGGGATGTCTGCGCTGTAATCATTGAAGGCATACAAGGTGTAGGCGGTATTCAATTGCCGACAGATGAGTTTATGCATGCATTGCGTCAAGCTTGTACGGAAAACAATACTGTATTAGTTCTGGACGAAATACAAAGTGGCTACGGACGTAGCGGTAAGTTCTTCGCTCACCAATACAATGGCATCAAAGCTGACATTATAGCTGAAGCCAAGGGCATCGGAAACGGTTTCCCAATGGCAGGCATATTGATAAGCCCCATGTTTACTCCGGTATACGGACAATTGGGAACGACCTTCGGCGGAAACCACTTGGCATGCAGTGCCGCTCTTGCCGTGCTGGACGTAATAGAACAAGATAATCTTGTAGAGAACGCCGCCAAAGTTGGTGAGTATTTGATAACAGAACTGAAGAAATTCCCCCAAATAAAAGAAGTTCGCGGACGCGGAATGATGATAGGTTTGGAGTTTGAAGAACCCATCAAAGAATTACGTACACGCCTGCTGAAAGAGCAACATGTATTTACAGGTGTAAGCGGCACAAATGTAATCCGTTTGCTGCCACCTCTTTGCCTCAGCATGGACGAAGCAAATCTCTTTCTTGAACGCTTTAAGAAAGTACTTTAATATTTGATAGTATAATCAGCCAACAAAAGAAACGACCGAAAAGAAGATTACCTTTCAATTTCGGTCGTTTTTTATAGAAAAAACTCTAACTTTGTCCCATTGACAACCCTTTTAATAACAGAATGATATGAAAATTGCAATTATCGGTGCCGGAAACATGGGCGGTGCAATTGCTCGTGGGCTGGCCAAAGGGAGTATCATCCCGGCCTCAGAAATCATAGTGGCTGATCCTTCGGAAGATAAACTTGAGCAGTTGTTTCGTGAATTTCCTGAAATAAAAACAACCACAGTCAACCAAGATGCTGTAACCGGAGCAGAAATGATCGTCTTCGCCGTGAAACCTTGGTTCATGAAGCAAGTTGTACGCGATTTGAAACTGAAAAGTAAACAAATACTTATTTCTATAGCCGCCGGTATTGCTTTCGAGGAACTGGCTCATTACGTTGCCGAACCTGAAATGACGATGTTCCGCCTTGTGCCCAATACCGCCATCAGTGAACTTGCCAGCATGACGCTTATTGCGAGCCGTAACGCTACCCCCGAGCAGGAAAAACTGATCGTGGACATCTTCAACGAAATGGGACTTTCCATGTTGATTCCGGAAGAGAAGATCGCTGCTACCACAGCTCTTACTTCTTGTGGCATCGCATACGTATTGAAATACATTCAGGCAGCCATGCAGGCAGGTATTGAAATGGGGGTATATCCCAAAGATGCCATGAAAATGGTAGCCCAGTCTGTAAAAGGAGCAGCCGAACTTATCCTAAATAACGAAACGCACCCCAGCATAGAAATAGATAAATGTACTCCGGGTGGAATTACCATTAAAGGTATTAACCAGCTGGAACACGACGGATTTACTTCGACTGTTATCAATGCTATGAAAGCGTCAAAATAGTGATTTGTGATACACTGCATAGTTAATCACTGATCACAAATAACTAATAACTAATCACTAATAATTACATGGACGAACAAATCAAACTAATTGCAGAACGTCTTCGTGGACTTCGTGATGTTCTGGAACTGACTTCTGAAGATATTGCTCGCGATTGCGATATATCTGCCGAAGAATACCGTCTGGCTGAAACCGGAGACTTTGACATTTCTGTCAGTATGTTGCAAAAGATTGCACGCAGATACGGTGTTGCCCTCGATGCGTTGATGTTCGGCGAAGAGCCGAAAATGAGTGCCTACTTCCTGACCCGTGCAGGTAAAGGTATCAGTATCGAACGTACAAAAGCATATAAGTACCAATCGCTGGCATCCGGTTTTATGAATCGCAATGCTGATCCGTTTATCGTTACGGTAGAACCCAACGACGAACCCATACATTACAACAGCCATTCAGGACAAGAATTTAACCTCGTGTTAGAAGGTCGCATGATGCTCAGCATTGAGGGAAAAGACCTCATTCTGAATGAAGGAGACAGCCTCTATTTTAATTCCAAACTGCCTCACGGCATGAAAGCTTTGGATGGAAAGACCGTACGTTTCCTTGCTGTCATCATGTAATATAAATAAATGAAGAATGAAGAATGAAAAATGAAGAATAACCATACAGCATAACAGCGCAACCAAATTCTTCATTTTTTGTTCATAATTCTTAATTCAGAAAAATATGGTAGAAAGATTTTTAAAACAAATCTCCTTTTCTTCACAGGAAGATTTTATCAAGAACTTAAAAATAAACGTACCGGATGATTTCAACTTCGGCTACGATGTAGTAGATGCCTGGGCGACCGAACAACCTGACAAACCTGCTCTGTTATGGACAAACGACAAAGGAGAACACAGACAGTTCACTTTTGCCGATATGAAGCGCTATACCGATATGACGGCTTCTTATTTCCAAAGCCTTGGCATTGGACACGGCGATATGGTGATGTTGATTCTGAAACGCCGTTATGAATTCTGGTTCAGCATAATAGCATTGCATAAACTGGGCGCGGTAGTGATTCCTGCCACACACTTGCTTACAAAGAAAGACATTGTTTACCGTTGCAACGCCGCCGACATCAAAATGATTGTATGTGCAGGTGAATCGGTTATTACCGATCACATCGTTTCTGCAATGCCGGATTGTCCTACTGTAAAGAAGCTTGTGAGCGTAGGTCCCGAAGTAGCAGAAGGCTTTGAAAATTTCCACAAAGGCATTGAAGCCGCTGCACCTTTTGTTAAACCGGAACATGCGAACAGTAATGACGACATCTCCCTGATGTACTTCACCAGTGGAACCACCGGTGAACCCAAAATGGTAGCTCACGATTATACTTATCCGCTGGGGCATATCGTCACCGGTAGTTTCTGGCATAACCTGACTGAGAACAGCCTGCACCTCACTATTGCCGATACCGGCTGGGGAAAAGCTGTTTGGGGCAAACTCTACGGACAGTGGATCGCAGGAGCCAACGTATTTGTTTATGACCACGAGAAGTTTACTCCGGCTGACATTCTGGAAAAGATTCAGAATTATCATGTAACTTCACTTTGTGCACCGCCTACTATCTTCCGTTTCCTGATCCACGAAGACCTGACGAAGTACGATCTCTCCTATTTGCAATATTGCACCATTGCCGGAGAAGCATTGAACCCCGCTGTATTTGAAACTTTCAAGAAACTGACAGGTATCAAGCTGATGGAAGGCTTCGGACAAACTGAAACAACGCTTACCGTTGCCACCATGCCTTGGATGGAACCCAAACCTGGTAGTATGGGATTGCCTAATCCTCAATATGATGTTGACCTGATAGACCACGACGGACGTTCTGTAGAAGCAGGAGAACAGGGACAAATCGTAATCCGTACAGATAAAGGCAAACCATTAGGGCTGTTCAAGGAATATTACAGAGATGCTGCGCGTACTCACGAAGCATGGCACGATGACATCTACTTTACGGGAGACGTGGCCTGGAAAGACGAGGATGGTTATCTTTGGTTTGTAGGCCGTGCCGACGATGTTATTAAAAGTAGTGGATACCGCATCGGCCCGTTCGAAGTGGAAAGTGCTTTGATGACACATCCTGCCGTTGTAGAATGTGCCATTACCGGCGTGCCCGACGAAGTTCGCGGTCAAGTAGTAAAAGCAACGATTGTATTGGCAAACGAATATAAGAAACGTGCCGGAGAAGAACTTATCAAGGAGCTTCAAAATCATGTAAAGAAAGTAACCGCTCCTTATAAATATCCGCGCGTCATTGAATTCGTTGATGAACTTCCCAAAACTATCAGTGGCAAAATACGCCGTGTGGAAATTCGTCAGAACGACCAAAAGTAATATTTATTTGTAGCCGAACTCTACAAGTATAAAACAACAAAGACTGTCCTTTTGCCGACAGTTTTTGTTGTTTTATAGAATATGATATCAGCGTATGCTACCTTTTTCTTTCAATATCTTGCATCCGGAAGAATGCATCCGAATAGCGTGCCCCCCAAAGTTCATAACGCTCCACCTGTGTTTCAACCTTACGGGCGAAGTTATTCCAATCTTTCTTTTTCAATGGAGACCAAACATTTTCTGATAATGCCGACATACGAGGGAAGATGGCAAATTCAGCTTTCCATGTAGTAGGAATATACTCAGTCCATAAACATCCCTGAGCACCCCAGATTAGTTTTTCCTGTTCGGACTTTAAGGAATCGGGGACAATTTGAAACTCATATACCTTCTCTAAAGAAAGTGGCCCCCGAGGAGCTATTTCTATCTGCGTGCGACTTTCCTTCAGATTGAAATAAGACCATGCCGAACAAGTGAATATCGTGCGATGTCCCGTTTTCAGAGCCTTTACACCGGAAGCAGGACGCCGCCAGTTCATTACTACACAATCTTCGGAGATTCCCCCTTCGAGTATTTCGTCCCAACCGATAAGGGTCTTTCCTTTCCCATTCACAACCTGCTGTACAAAATGAATGAAGTAGCTTTGCAATGCCTTTTCATCTTTCAGGTTATGCTCTTGCATAAATCGTTGCGTATCTTCAGATTCTTCCCACCAGCGTTTGGCACATTCGTCACCACCCACATGGATATATTGACCGGGGAAAAGATCACAAAGCTCGGAAAATACATCTTTCAGAAAATCGAAGACTTCCGGCTTGGGAGCCAATACGTTATTGAACTTATTAAAAATGCCCCAAGTCAATGCACATTTCTTAGGCTCATCGGGAGTCGTACTGAATTGAGGATAAGTAGCAAGCACTGCCATGCAATGACCGGGAATATCAATCTCGGGGACCACCGTAATTTGCCGCTCGGCAGCATAACTCACTATTTCACGCACATCTTCGTGGGTATAATAACCACCATAAGGCAACGGTTCATACTTACCGGGATAAAGTCCGAAAATCTCGCCCTCACGCACAGAACCTTGTTGCGTTAACTCGGGACGGCATTTCATTTCCACACGCCAAGCCTGATCGTCTGTCAGATGCCAATGGAAGTAATTTAATTTATGCAGTGCCAAGTAATCAATATACTTCTTGATGAAATCTACAGGAAAAAAGTGGCGTACTACATCCAGATGCATGCCACGGTAAGCAAAACGCGGATAGTCTACAATTTGTACGGATGGTAATATGGGTAATACACCGGCACGGGTAGGCAGTAATTGAATAAGGGTTTGTATGCCATAAAAAACACCTGCCGCATCATTGCCTTCAATAAGCACTCCTTTATCCGCTGTTATACTTAGTTTGTAACCACCGGAAACTTCACTATTCTTTTTGTCGATCAGAAGAATACCGGAAAACATTGCAGGTCTTGCCTTAGGAGCAGTTTTTCGTTTACTTGGCTTAGCCTTCTCTATTTGCAAAGGAATGCCAAGATAACGGTTCATGTAATCTGCCAAATAATCAGCAGAGAATTGCAAACCTGTTTCTGATACAAAAACGGGGGTATTACGTCCAATTTGATAGGTAGCATTACCGGTAGCAGAAATCTCCACTGGCTCCGGAATAATGTTGAATTGTCTCTCCTGTGCCAATCCGGCAATAGAAGAAATTGCAAAAATTGCAGCCATAAAATTCTTAAATAACATAGATGATTGATTATTAACATTGCAAATATATACTTTTTATACAAACCCAATGGATAAAAGACTTATATTTGCGAGAAAATTGAACTTTATCTAAATATTCAACTAACAAACACCGACACGGTATATGGAAAATAAAATGCAGACATGGAAATGGTTGGCTTTTTTTGTAGCAATATGTTTCCTGTCTGATACTTCATACGCGCAACAATACACTTATGCAAGTTATCCGGAGAGCCATTCGGACACAACTTCTTTTGCGCAACGCTTTATTCAAAGAATCGGAATAGAAGGCCGTACCGGATACATCTTCCCTACCAATCCTTTCCTGAAAGGCGATAATTATCAAGGTAAAGAAATGAAAAACACCTTTTCCGGACACTTGAAATACTCATTCCAGGTTCGCCCTAATACAGCCGCCGACAAAGCTTACATCGGAGCATATCAAGGAGTGGGCGTAGGTTACTTTAACTTCGGCAACCGGGAGGAATTAGGAAATCCTTTCGGAGTCTACCTGTTCCAAGGCGGACGTATTGCACAATTCTCTCCCCGACTATCTCTCAATTATGAATGGAACTTCGGCGCATCGTTCGGTTGGAAACCTTACAGTGAAAATTATAATACTTCAAATAAGTTAATCGGATCGAAAGTCAATGCTTATCTGAATGCTAATCTGTACCTGAACTGGACGCTCTCACCTAAATTCGATTTAATGATTGGAGCCACCGGAAGTCACTTTTCCAACGGTAATACCCAATACCCCAATTCAGGTCTGAATACAGTAGATTGCAAAATAGGATTGGTATATAACTTCAACCGCCAAGCAGATGAACTTGTCAAATCCTGGCAGCGTCCTATCGTTCCACCGTTTCCGCGGCACGTCAGCTACGACTTAACCTTGTTCGGTTCGTGGCGCAAGAAAGCCGTAGATGTATCCGGAGGTCAAGTTCCTGCACCGGGCACCTACGCAGTAATGGGATTTAGCTTTGCACCGATGTATAACTTTGGTTATAAGTTCCGTGCCGGAGTAGCACTTGATGGAGTGTATGACCATAGCGCTAACATTAAACAAGAATACAATGGAGAAGATGGCTTCACTGTTCCTTCCGCCCTCAAGCAAATGGCTTTGGGAATATCTGCACGCGGTGAATTCGTGATGCCCTACTTCACAATAGGTATCGGTATGGGAGCCAATATCCTGCACAACGGAGATGATCTAAAATCATTCTACCAAATACTGGCACTTAAAATAGACGTATCACGTAACACCTATCTACACATCGGATATAACCTCAAGGACTTCCATGAGCCTAACTATCTGATGTTAGGACTGGGATACCGATTCAATAACAAGCGCCCCCGTTTACTACATTGATTGAAATTATAGAATAAGCGGATATAAGATAGGACTAAAAGAAAAGCTCCATAAACACTTAGTTTACAGAGCTTTCTTGGTACTCGAAGCGGGACTTGAACCCGCACAGCCGCAATGGCCAAAGGATTTTAAGT
>OHGT01001468.1_pt1 | contig 10107 bp, 7 predicted proteins | sample 1567861 | NCBI WGS metagenome assembly OHGT01 (sample SAMEA3879533, study PRJEB24766) | human gut metagenome | biome: human-associated habitat; feature: feces | place: USA | collected 1985/1987 | reverse complement strand
GATTGCGTTCCATTGTAGAGACAATCATGATGGATGTCATGTTTGAAATCCCTTCAGAGAACAAGAAAACGTATGAGGTGACGCTGGAATATGCAAAAAGCCAACTGGAAAAAGCGAATATGGCACGATTGCAAACGGCTTAAAATCAGAACATAAGGTAACTGAAATTGATTGTTTCTGTTTTTTCTTGAAAATATTAGTCACTTTTTGCTTGGTAATTACGAAGTTGTTTATAACTTTGTTTGGCTCTCTTGAAAAAGAGAGGTTTACTTGAAGTTAAACCATGAACTGAATAAAACAACCTAAGTTAAGATGGCAGGGAAGATTAATTTAACAGATGAACTGAAAAAGTATTTCGGATTTAATAAGTTCAAGGGAAACCAGGAAGCAATCATTCAGAATTTGCTTAGTGGCAAAGATACCTTTGTACTGATGCCTACCGGTGGCGGGAAATCTTTATGCTATCAGTTACCTTCGCTCTTGATGGAAGGTACGGCAATTGTAATTTCTCCGCTTATTGCGTTGATGAAAAACCAGGTGGATGCAATGCGTAATTTCAGTGAAGAGGATGGCATCGCTCATTTCATCAATTCTTCATTGAATAAAGGCGCGATAGAACAAGTGAGGTCTGACATCCTTGCCGGAAAAACAAAATTACTATATGTGGCACCTGAGTCGCTGACAAAGGAGGAAAACGTGGAATTTTTGCGTTCGGTGAAGATCTCGTTCTATGCGGTGGACGAAGCCCACTGTATTTCGGAATGGGGACATGACTTCCGACCTGAATACCGACGAATCCGTCCGATTATCAATGAAATAGGAAAGGCACCGCTGATTGCGCTTACAGCAACGGCAACACCGAAGGTACAACATGATATCCAGAAGAATCTGGGGATGGTAGACGCACAAGTCTTTAAATCCTCGTTCAACCGTCCGAACTTGTATTATGAGGTACGTGCGAAGACCGCTAATATCGACAGGGATATAATCAAGTTTATCAAGAACAATCCGGAGAAATCGGGTATCATCTATTGCCTGAGCCGGAAAAGAGTGGAAGAACTTGCTGAAATCCTGCAAGCAAACGGTATCAATGCGCGCCCCTATCATGCAGGGATGGACTCGGTGACGAGAACCAAGAATCAGGATGACTTTCTGATGGAAAAGGTAGACGTTATTGTGGCGACTATCGCATTTGGTATGGGAATAGACAAACCGGATGTAAGGTTTGTGATTCACTACGATATTCCGAAGAGTCTGGAAGGGTATTATCAGGAAACCGGACGTGCCGGTAGAGATGGCGGAGAAGGCCAGTGCATAACCTTTTATACAAACAAAGACTTGCAGAAACTGGAAAAGTTCATGCAAGGCAAACCTGTGGCAGAACAGGAAATTGGTAAGCAGCTTCTGTTGGAAACCGCTGCTTATGCCGAATCTTCCGTATGCCGACGCAAGACATTACTACATTATTTTGGTGAGGAGTACACGGAAGAAAATTGTGGAAATTGTGACAACTGTTTAAACCCTAAAAAACAAGTGGAGGCTCAAGATTTATTGTGTACCGTGATTGAAGCGATTATCGCGGTGAAAGAAAATTTTAAAGCAGATTATATTATAGACATACTACAAGGTAGAGAAACTTCAGAAGTACAGGCTCATTTGCATGAAGACCTGGAGGTGTTCGGTTCCGGTATGGGCGAAGAGGACAAGACGTGGAATGCGGTGATCCGTCAGGCGTTGATTGGAGGTTACTTGAGCAAAGACGTGGAACATTATGGACTTCTGAAGGTAACGGAAGAGGGACACAAATTTCTGAAGAAGCCGAAATCATTCAAGATTACTGAAGATAACGACTTTGAAGAGACTGAAGAGGAAGCACCGGCACGTGGCGGTGGCTCTTGTGCGGTGGATCCGGCTCTTTATTCAATGTTGAAAGATTTGCGAAAGAAGCTCTCGAAAAAACTGGAAGTTCCGCCCTACGTGATATTCCAGGATCCGTCTTTGGAAGCGATGGCTACTATCTATCCGGTAACATTGGATGAGTTGCAGAATATTCCCGGTGTGGGTGCCGGAAAGGCAAAACGTTATGGTGAGGAGTTCTGTAAACTGATCAAGCGTCACTGCGAAGAGAATGAGATAGAACGTCCCGAAGATTTACGTGTACGTACGGTTGCCAATAAATCGAAGATGAAGGTGTCTATCATTCAGGCTATCGACCGTAAAGTGGCGCTGGATGATATCGCTCTTTCTAAAGGAATTGAGTTCGGCGAATTGCTGGATGAAGTGGAAGCGATTGTTTATTCGGGAACGAAACTGAATATCGATTATTTCCTGGAAGAGATCATGGACGAAGACCATATGCTCGATATCTACGATTACTTCAAGGAATCTACTACGGATAAGATTGATGATGCGCTTGATGAACTGGGCGATGACTTCACGGAAGAGGAAGTCCGTTTGGTACGTATTAAGTTCATCTCTGAAATGGCTAATTAAAAAAAGCGAAAAAATAGGCGTGCAGGTATGCGGTTTTGAATAAAAAGCGTATATTTGCACGCAATAAATTTTAAACGCATAGCCCTATGTCATTTATTGCTGATAAGATTGTAATGGACGGATTGACTTATGATGATGTATTGTTGATCCCCGCTTATTCTGAAGTTTTACCGCGCACTGTCGATCTCTCGACAAAGTTTTCAAAAAACATTGAGTTAAAAATTCCTTTTGTGACGGCTGCCATGGATACGGTTACCGAAGCGAAAATGGCTATTGCCATTGCTCGTGAAGGTGGTATCGGAGTGATTCACAAAAATATGTCTATCGAAGAACAGGCAAGACAAGTTGCCATTGTGAAGCGTGCCGAGAATGGTATGATTTATGACCCTGTAACGATTAAAAGAGGCTCTACCGTTCAAGACGCTCTGGACATTATGGCAGAATACAAGATTGGTGGTATCCCTGTGGTAGATGACGAAGGCTATTTGGTAGGTATTGTTACCAACAGAGACTTACGTTTCGAAAGAGATATGACTAAGCATATCGATCTTGTCATGACTCCGAAAGAAAAATTGGTGACTACTAACCAGTCTACTGACTTGGAGTCTGCTGCCCAGATTCTTCAGAAGCATAAGATTGAGAAACTTCCGATTGTCGGAATGGATGGAAAGTTGATCGGTCTGGTTACTTATAAAGACATTACAAAAGCAAAAGATAAACCAATGGCATGCAAAGATGCCAAGGGACGTCTGCGTGTTGCTGCCGGTGTAGGTGTAACAGCTGATACACTAGATCGCATGCAAGCTTTGGTTGATGCTGGGGCAGATGCGATTGTGATTGATACAGCTCATGGTCATTCTTTTTCTGTTATTGAGAAGTTGAAAGAAGCAAAGAAACGCTTCCCGAATATTGATATAGTAGTTGGTAATATTGCAACTGGTGAAGCTGCAAAAGCGTTAGCAGAAGCTGGTGCTGATGGTGTGAAAGTTGGTATTGGTCCGGGTTCTATCTGTACAACCCGTGTTGTAGCCGGAGTAGGTGTACCTCAATTATCTGCAGTTTATGATGTGGCAAAGGCTTTGAAAGGAACTGGAATTCCATTGATTGCTGATGGTGGATTGCGTTATTCCGGTGATGTTGTAAAAGCTTTAGCTGCCGGAGGTTATAGTGTAATGATTGGCTCGTTGGTAGCCGGAACAGAAGAATCTCCTGGAGATACAATAATTTTCAACGGTCGTAAGTTTAAGTCCTATCGTGGCATGGGTTCTTTGGAAGCAATGGAAAATGGTTCTAAAGACCGTTACTTCCAAAGTGGAACAAACGATGTGAAGAAATTAGTTCCGGAAGGAATTGCTGCTCGTGTTCCTTATAAAGGTACTTTGTATGAGGTTATTTTCCAGTTGGTAGGTGGCTTGCGTGCTGGTATGGGGTACTGCGGGGCTGCTAATATTGAGAAATTACATGATGCCAAGTTCACTCGTATAACAAATGCCGGTGTGTTGGAAAGTCATCCTCACGATGTAGCTATTACAAGCGAGGCTCCTAATTACAGCCGTCCAGAATAAGTGTAGTTAAAAAAGAAGATATTTGCCCGGATAGTATATGCTTTCCGGGCATTTTTATATCTTTGGAGTCGCAAAATGAGGAGTTTATTTCCACCTGTTGTTTTGCTTTTATAAAAAGCGATTATGATAAGACAAATATTGACTTACGTTTTTCTTTATTTTAGTTTCACTGCCGTTGCCCAGCAAGATCCGGTATTGATGCGTATAAATGGAAAAGAAGTGCTTCGCTCAGAGTATGAATACCTCTACAATAAGAATAATCAACTAGGTCGGAAGACTCCGAAAGAGTATGTTGATTTGTTTGTAAATTCAAAACTTAAAGTTGAGGTAGCAGAGGCTGAGGGCATTGATACCACTCTAACTTTTCAGGTTCGGTTGGATGCTTTTCGAAATAGGTTGACTGAATCTTACTTGACTGATGCAGAAATTGAAGAACAAATAGCTCGTCAAAATTATGATAAGATGAAGGCCAATAAATGTTTGGAACAAGTACTTGTCAGTCACATCTATAAATCTCTTCCGCAGAATATTCTAGGCAGTAAATTACATCGGACGGAAGTTAAAATGGATTCCATATATGAGGTACTTATGGAAGGAGGAGGTAGTGCAAACTTTGACACTTTTGTAGGGAAGTTTTCCGATGAGAAAGAAACCTTTTGGGTGGGTAGGTTGGAAATGCCTACTGAATTTGAAGATGTGGTTTTTAGCTTACAAACCGGTGAGATCTCCCGCCCATTTTTTACGCCGCAGGGCATTCATATTGTAAAAGTGCTTGAAAGGAAAGAAACACCTCCTTTTGAAGAAATGAAGGATGAAATCATTCGTCGGCAAATAAATCGTCATAACATGGATAAGGGAACTGAATCATTGGTCGAAAAACTTAAAAAGGAGTATCATTATAGCTCCGATAAAGTTGCGGTAGATGAACTTATTTCTAATGGTCAGACTTCCCGTATTTTATTCACTTTAGCAAACAAAGCATATACAGGAAAAGAATTTGCCCGGTTTGCTACTGCTCATCCCGCAGGAGTACGTAGGCAGTTCCATGACTTTGTTATGAAATCGGTGCTGGATTATGGTAAAGATCATTTAGAGCAGAAGCAACCAGAGTTTAGCTTACAGATCCAAGAGTATCGTGACGGTCTGTTACTGAATGAAATTACTAATCGTGAAGTCAAAAACAAGATGAATGAAAGCGGGTTGAAGGCATATTTTGATGAACATCGATCAGATTATCATTGGAAAGAATCAAGATATAAAGGTGCTGTGTTACATTGTATAAGCAAGCGTGTTGCCAAACAGGTGCGTAAGTTCCTGAAACATTTGCCAGAAAAAGAATGGCTGGATGCTATTCGCCTGACATTTAACGCTGGAACCCTTCCACAAGTTAAGGCTGAGATGGGTTTATTTTCTCTTGGTGAGAATGCGTTTGTTGATGATTTGGTTTTTAAAACAAAGGCTTCTACTCCTCTAATGTCATTTCCCTTTACTGTTGTTATGGGCAAAAAAGTGAAAGGTCCCGATGATTATAAAGAAGTTGGTGAACAGTTACTTTCCGACTATCAGAACTATTTGGAACAACGTTGGGTAACTAGCTTGCGTGCCTCTAGTAAGGTTGAAATTAACCAAGAGGTTTTAAAAACAGTTAATAATCACTGATGCAACCAATTAAAGCACTATCTTCGTACCTTGAAATAAAGTAAAATATCAGTAGCTGATGCGAACAACTTGCTTTGGGCTTTTATTTATTCTTCTCTGTGTGGCTTGTAGTCAACAACACAACGACCATAAGGGACAGACCCCATTAGTGGAGTTAGACGGAAACTTCCTTTATCGGGAAGATTTGCAGGCAGTACTACCTGTGGATTTATCGAAAGATGACAGTTTACTGTTTGCTGAACATTACATCCGCAATTGGGTAGAAGATATTTTGCTATATGACAAAGCCCAAAGTAACATACCCAATAATACTGAAATAGAGAAGCTTGTAGAGAATTATCGTAAAGCGCTGATAATGCATACTTATCAACAGGCTTTGATACATCAACGTCTTTCAGAAGAGATCTCAGAAGAGGAGTTGAAGGATTACTATGAAAAGAATCAGACGCTTTTCAAAGTAGAACGTCCGCTTATGAAAGGGCTATTTATCAAAGTTCCGCTGACGGCTCCGCAATTAGCTAATGTTCGTCGTTGGTATAAGACCGAGACCCAAGAAGCGGTAGAACATTTGGAGAAATACAGTTTGCAGAATGCTGTGAAATATGAATATTTCTATGATAAATGGGTGCCGGTTTCCGAAATTCTGGATTTAATACCGTTAAAAACGCCTGATGCGGAGGATTATTTGAATAAGAACCGTCGCATAGAGTTGAAAGATACGGCTTACTATTATTTCCTGAATGTGAGCGATTATCGTTCGATGGGCGAACAAGAACCTTATGAATTTGCCCGTACACAAGTAAAGGACATCTTGTTGAACATGAAGCAAGTGGACTTTATGAAACAGGTAAAAGATGATTTGTATCAGCGTGCAGTGAAAAGAGACAAAATTAAGTATTATTAGTATAAGAATACCAAGAATGAAAAAGTGTATGAACTTTAAGTTTGTAGTTTTATTTGCCTTGACGTTATTAGCCGGTTCTACCGTATATGGACAAGACAACGTGATTGACGAAGTGGTTTGGGTAGTAGGTGACGAGGCTATATTGAAGTCCGAAGTTGAAGAAGCTCGTATGAGTGCTTTGTATGAAGGACGTAAGTTTGACCGTGATCCTTATTGTGTAATACCCGAAGAGATAGCTGTACAAAAGTTATATCTTCATCAGGCTGCACTCGATAGTATTGAGGTACCTGAAAGTGAAGTAATCCAACGTGTGGACTACATGACGAACATGTATATTACTAATATCGGTTCGCGTGAGAAAATGGAGGAGTATTTTAACAAAACTTCCAGTCAAATTCGTGAGACCTTGCGTGATAATGCCCGTGAAGGTTTGAAGGTACAGAAAATGCAGCAGAAATTGGTAGGAGAAATTAAGATTACTCCGGCCGAAGTACGTCGTTATTTCAAAGACCTTCCGCAGGATAGTATTCCTTACATTCCTACTCAGGTGGAAGTACAAATCATTACCCAACAACCTAAAATTCCTTTGGAGGAAATTGAGGATGTAAAGAGACGTTTGCGTGATTATACTGATCGTATCAATAAGGGCGAAAGTTTCTCTATGTTGGCGCGTTTGTATTCTGACGACCGGGGTACTGCCATTAATGGTGGTGAAATGCCGTTTACCGGACGAGGTTATTTGGATCCTGCTTTTGCCAATGTGGCTTTTAATTTACAAGACCCGAATAAGGTTTCTAAAATAGTAGAGTCTGAATACGGTTTTCATATTATCCAATTGATGGAAAAGCGTGGTGACCGTATAAAGGTGCGCCATCTTTTGCTGAAACCCCATGTTCCAGAAGAAGCTTTGATAGCAGGAAATGCACGTTTAGACTCTATTGCTGATGATATCCGCAATAACAAATTTACATTTGAAGAAGCTGCGTCCGTACTTTCACAAGATAAGGACACTCGCAACAACCATGGTTTATTGCCGAACCCTAATACAAATACTTCCAAATTTGAAATGCAGGAACTTCCTCCTGAAATTGCTAAGGTGGTAGATAAAATGAAAGTTGGTGAAATATCTGAAGCTTTTACAATGATTCCGCAAAAGACCGGTAAAGAGGAGTGCGTGATTGTGAAATTGAAGAGCCGTACTGTCGGTCATAAAGCAACCATCTCTGATGACTATCAGAACTTAAAAGAAATTGTATTGGAAAAACGTCGTGACGAAATGTTAGATAAGTGGATCCGCGAAAAACAGAAACATACTTATGTACGTATCAAAGACGATTGGAAGAATAACTGTACATTCAAGTATCCGGGCTGGATTAAAGATTAATCCGGGCGGGTTTACATAGACTTTTGTATGCAAAAGAAAGATACAAGAAAACATCTCCTTTTCAGGCATAGATACCTACTAGCAGGCATTCTATGCCTGTTTGGTATGTGTTTGTTAAGTGCTCAGGAGAAGAAGAAAACTTCTGATGCTCCGGAGAAAAAGAAAGCCGAAGTGTCCGTAGAGAAGAAAAATACGGGAACTGCTGAGAAAAAGAAAACACGTGTTGACCTGCTATATGCTGATGAGGCTCAAGCTGATAAGCAACAGCGTCCTGATGTGCAAGTATTGATCGGGTCGGTTAGAATGAAACATGATAGTATGTACATGTTTTGTGACAGTGCTTTGATTTTCGAGAAAAGCAATTCTGTTGAAGCTTTTGGTAATGTACGCATGGAACAAGGTGATACCTTATTTATCTATGGTGACTACTTGTACTATGATGGAATGTCCCAACTAGCAATGATACGCGAGAATGTACGTATGATTAACCGTAAGACAGTCTTAACGACTGATAGCTTGAATTACGACCGATTGTATAACTTGGGCTACTATTTCGAAGGAGGTACGTTGACCGATGAAGAGAATGTTCTGACCTCTGAATGGGGAGAATATAGTCCGGCTACAAAGTTGGCTGTGTTCAACCATGATGTAAAATTGGTTAATCCACAGTTTGTGTTGACATCGGATACATTGAAATATAGCACATTGAGTAAGATCGCAACAATTTTGGGACCTTCTGATATTGTAAGCGACAATAATCATATTTACTCAGAGCGTGGAGAATATGATACGACAACGGATCAAGCCGAGCTGCTTGATCGTTCCGTATTGACTAATGAAGGTAAGCGGCTAACTGGCGATAGTCTTTTTTATGACCGTAAATTGGGTTATGGCGAAGCATTTTATAATGTGGTGATGAATGATACAGTCAACAAAAATATGCTTACCGGTAATTATTGTTTTTACAATGAACTTACCGGAAATGCTTTGGCTACCCAACGTGCAGTTGCTATTGATTACTCGCAGGGAGACAGTCTTTATATGCATGGCGATACGCTACGATTAGTTACCTATAATCTCAATACGGATTCTATGTATCGCGAAATGCGCGTTTACCATAAAGTACGTGCATATCGCACTGATGTTCAGGCTGTATGCGATTCATTGGTTTATAATTCTAAAGATTCTTGTATGACGATGTACACTGACCCGATTGTTTGGAATGGTAATCAGCAATTGTTAGGTGAAGAAATCAAGGTCTATATGAACGATAGTACTATTGACTGGGCACATATCATCAATCAGGCATTAGCTATAGAGAGGAAAGATAGCATTCACTATAATCAAGTAGCAGGTAAAGAAATGAAAGCTTTCTTTGAAAAAGGTGAGATGCGTCAGGTAGATGTAAATGGAAATGTATTGGTTATCTACTATCCGGTAGAAGAAAAAGATAGCTCGTTGATTGGACTCGATTATACGGAAGGTGGTTTCCTACGTATGTTGTTGAAAGACCGTCGTATGGAGCGAGGTTCATTTATTGGCAAAGCTAGTGGTACAATGTATCCTATGGACCAAATTCCGCCGGATAAATTTAAGCTCCCTTCATTTGCATGGTTCGATTATATTCGCCCACGTAATAAGGAAGATATCTTTGAGTGGAGAGGTAAAAAAGCAGGTGAAACTTTGCAGAAGAGTGATCGAAAACCTGTAACTTCGCCAAGAAATATGCATATCAAACGTAATAATAAGTAGTGTTATGGGAATGTTTACAATGCGGAAGCCCCGCGGCTTTAATCACCAATATATCTATGTGGATGAACGGAAGGAAAAATTAGAAAGCCAAACGCGAATTAGGAATGCTGCCCGAAAAAAAGTTTACTCCCGAAGATATCCGTGGAAAGTTTGTAGAAGGAACCACTCACTTGAAGCGACGTAAGCAAAGTGGTCGTAAACCCGTACATTTGGGTATGATCTTGATACTGATAGCTCTTCTCGTTTTTTTGTGGCACTATCTGCAAACAGGTAGTTGGACCTTTTGAAATAGATGATAAGATGGTGAGAGGATAAGATATCTTATCCCCTTACTATCTTATCATCTCACC
>OHGT01001465.1_pt1 | contig 10128 bp, 7 predicted proteins | sample 1567861 | NCBI WGS metagenome assembly OHGT01 (sample SAMEA3879533, study PRJEB24766) | human gut metagenome | biome: human-associated habitat; feature: feces | place: USA | collected 1985/1987 | reverse complement strand
ACTTCTTTGCTCGACTACATTCGTAAAGCAAATGTAATTGCCGGTGAGGCGGGTGGTATCACGCAGCATATCGGTGCTTATCACGTGAAGTTGGACGACGGACGTAAGATTACTTTCCTCGATACTCCGGGTCATGAAGCGTTTACTGCTATGCGTGCCCGTGGTGCGAAGGCTACGGATATCGCTATCATCATTGTTGCTGCGGACGATAACGTGATGCCGCAGACGAAGGAAGCTATCAACCATGCTATGGCTGCCGGTGTTCCTATTGTATTTGCTATTAATAAGATTGATAAGCCGACTGCTAATCCCGATAAGATAAAAGAAGAATTGGCAGCTATGAACTTCCTGGTTGAAGAATGGGGAGGTAAATATCAGTCACAAGATATCTCTGCCAAGAAGGGACTCGGTGTACCCGAGTTGATGGAGAAAGTATTGCTGGAAGCTGAAATGCTGGATTTGAAGGCAAATCCGAATCGTAATGCTACCGGCTCTATCATCGAATCCTCGTTGGACAAAGGGCGTGGTTATGTAGCTACGATATTGGTATCTAACGGTACGTTGAAGGTAGGTGACATTGTGCTGGCCGGTACCAGTTATGGTAAAGTAAAGGCAATGTTCAACGAACGTAACGCCCGTATGAAAGAGGCAGGTCCTTCTACACCGGCATTGATATTAGGCTTGAATGGCGCTCCTGCTGCAGGTGATACATTCCACGTAATCGAAACCGAACAGGAAGCTCGTGAAATTGCTAACAAACGCGAACAGTTACAACGTGAACAAGGCTTGCGTACGCAGAAGATGTTGACGCTCGACGAAGTTGGACGCCGTCTGGCATTGGGTGACTTCCACGAATTGAACATCATTGTGAAGGGTGACGTGGACGGTTCTGTAGAAGCGTTAAGCGACTCGTTGATTAAGTTGTCAACCGAACAGGTACAGGTAAATGTCATCCACAAGGGCGTGGGTGCAATCTCCGAATCGGATGTTTCACTGGCTGCTGCTTCGAATGCAATTATCGTAGGCTTCCAGGTACGTCCTTCGGCTTCTGCCGGTCGACTGGCTGAAAACGAAGGAGTGGATATCCGTAAGTATTCTGTCATTTACGATGCTATCGAAGAAGTGAAGGCTGCTATGGAAGGTATGTTGGCTCCGGTGATGAAAGAGCAGGTAACTGCAACGATCGAAGTTCGCGAGGTGTTCAATATTACCAAGGTAGGTCTTGTAGCCGGTGCTATGGTGAAGACCGGAAAGGTGAAACGCAGCGACAAGGCTCGTTTGATTCGCGACGGTATTGTTATATTTACCGGTTCCATCAACGCATTGAAACGCTTCAAGGACGATGTGAAAGAAGTAGGTACCAACTTCGAATGTGGTATCAGCTTGACGAATTGCAACGACATCAAGGTAGGCGATATGATCGAATCTTACGAAGAAATTGAAGTAAAACAGACCTTATAATAGATTATAAGATGGTAAGATGATACAATGATAAGATAATAAGGAATGGTGGGGTGATGAGATAATAATCTTACCATCCTGCCATTTGTCATTTTCTTATCTTCTTATCATTTTGTCATCTTCTTAATTATGGATATTATCATCATCATAGCAATTGGTATAGGAGCAGTGCTCGGCTTTATGAAAGGTTTCATAAAACAACTGGCTTCCTTGCTGGGGCTGATAGCCGGGCTGTTGGCGGCAAAGGCATTATATGCTTCGTTGGCAGATAAACTTTGTCCTACGTTGACGGACTCTATGACATTTGCTCAGATATTGGCATTTATCATGATATGGATAGCCGTGCCATTGGCGTTTGCACTGGTGGCTTCGCTACTAACCAAAGCTATGGAGGCTATTTCACTGGGCTGGCTGAACCGCTGGTTAGGTTCCGGATTGGGAGCGTTAAAGTCCCTCCTGCTGGTGAGCTTGCTGATTGGTGTGATTGAGTTTATCGACTCGGATGATACGTTGATCGATAAAACAAAAAAGACAGACTCAGTGTTATATTATCCTATGAAATCATTTGCCGGGATATTCTTTCCCGTAGCAAAGCAGGTTACTGAACAATATATATTGAATAAATAATGCAACAGGAAGAACCCAATAAATATGTAAAGGAACTCACTCAGGAGAAGTACAAGTACGGTTTTACTACCGATGTACACACCGAGATCATTGAGCGTGGGCTGAATGAGGATGTGGTGCGTCTTATATCGGCGAAGAAAAATGAACCCGAATGGCTGCTGGAGTTCCGTTTGAATGCGTATCGCCATTGGCTGACGCTGGAGATGCCTACCTGGGCACATCTTCGTATTCCCGAGATAGACTATCAGGCTATTTCCTACTATGCTGACCCGACGAAAAAGAAAGAAGGCCCCAAAAGTATGGATGAAGTAGATCCTGAATTGGTGAAGACTTTCAATAAACTGGGCATTCCCTTGGAAGAGCAGATGGCATTGAGTGGTATGGCGGTGGATGCCGTGATGGACTCGGTGTCCGTGAAGACTACCTTCAAGGAGACATTGATGGAGAAAGGAATTATCTTCTGCTCCTTCAGTGAGGCTGTGCGTGAACATCCCGACTTGGTACAGAAGTACATGGGATCGGTGGTACCTTATCGTGATAATTTCTTTGCAGCGCTCAACTCGGCGGTATTCTCCGATGGTTCGTTTGTATATATCCCCAAAGGAGTACGTTGCCCGATGGAACTGTCTACCTACTTCCGCATCAATGCCCGCAATACAGGGCAGTTCGAAAGAACGTTGATTGTGGCGGATGATGATTCGTATGTTTCCTATCTGGAAGGTTGTACGGCCCCGATGCGTGATGAAAACCAGTTGCATGCGGCTATTGTGGAGATTGTAGTACACGACCGTGCCGAAGTGAAGTACAGCACTGTTCAAAACTGGTATCCGGGAGATGCTGAAGGCAAGGGTGGTGTATATAACTTTGTTACCAAGCGTGGCCATTGCAAAGGTGTGGACAGCAAGCTATCCTGGACACAGGTTGAGACGGGTTCTGCCATTACTTGGAAATATCCTTCCTGCATTCTTACAGGAGATAACTCTACTGCCGAGTTTTATAGTGTAGCGGTAACCAATCATTATCAGCAGGCAGATACGGGTACCAAGATGATACACCTCGGAAAGAACACCCGGAGTACCATTGTCAGCAAAGGTATTTCTGCCGGAAAGAGTGAAAACTCTTACCGTGGCTTGGTACGTGTGGCTGCGAAAGCGGATAATGTCCGTAACTATAGCCAGTGTGACTCTTTGCTACTTGGTGATAAATGCGGCGCGCACACTTTCCCCTATATGGATATTCATAATGAGACGGCCATCGTGGAGCATGAAGCTACCACCAGCAAGATTAGTGAAGACCAAATATTCTATTGCAATCAACGAGGTATTTCTACTGAAGATGCCGTTGGGCTAATCGTAAACGGTTATGCCAAAGAGGTACTCAATAAACTACCTATGGAGTTTGCCGTAGAGGCGCAGAAACTGTTGGCTATTTCGCTGGAAGGAAGTGTGGGTTAAATGAAGAGTTAAGAATGAAGAATGAAGAATTAAAATAGAACAATGAAGAGTTAGGAATGAAGATATATATGAAATTCTTCATTCTTAATTCTTCATTCTTAATTTAGAAGATTATGTTAGAAATAAAAGACCTATATGCCAGTATCAATGGCAAAGAAATATTGAAGGGCATCAACCTTACTATCCGTGACGGTGAAGTGCACGCACTGATGGGACAGAACGGTGCCGGTAAAAGTACGCTGAGCAATGTACTTGTAGGACATCCGGCTTATGAAGTGACTCGTGGCTCGGTAACCTTCAACGGAAAAGACCTTTTGGCTATGAGTCCCGAAGACCGTGCTCACGAAGGTATTTTCCTGTCTTTCCAGGCACCGGTCGAGATTCCGGGAGTTTCGATGGTGAACTTTATGCGTGCTGCTGTGAACGAGCAACGCAAGTACCGCCATTTGCCCGCTCTATCGGCCAGTGAATTCCTGAAGCTGATGCGCGAGAAGCGTGCTATTGTGGAATTGGACAACAAACTGGCGAACCGAAGTGTAAACGAAGGATTCAGTGGCGGCGAGAAGAAACGTAACGAGATTTTCCAGATGGCTATGTTGGAACCTACCTTTGCTATCTTGGATGAGACAGACTCTGGTCTTGACGTAGATGCCTTGCGCATTGTGGCAGATGGCTTCAACAAACTGAAAACTCCGCTGACCAGCGCCATGGTTATCACCCACTATCAGCGTTTGCTGGATTATCTGAAACCTGACCATGTACATGTATTGATGGGAGGACGTATCGTGAAATCCGGTGGGCCCGAATTGGCTAAAGAAATTGAAGCCCGCGGCTTCGACTGGATAAAAAAAGAGGCAGGAGATTTATGATTTCAGATTTATGAACTTTATAACTGTATCAAATAACACGTTCATAAATCATAGACCTGATAAATCATAAATCATAAATCATAAATATAGAAATGAGTGTAGAACAACAATACATAGACCTTTTCTCCCAAACCGAGGCAATGATATGCAGGCATAGTGCCGAGGTGCTGAATGCGCCGCGTGCTGCTGCATTTGCCGACTTTGAGCGGCTGGGATTTCCTACCCGTAAACAGGAGAAATACAAATATACGGATATCAGTAAGTTCTTTGAACCGGATTATGGTTTGAACCTGAACCGGTTGGATATTCCCGTAAACCCTTACGATGTATTCAAGTGCGATGTGCCTAATATGAGTACCGCCCTGTACTTCGTGGTGAACGATGCTTTCTATAACAAATCTTTGCCTAAGTTCCACCTGCCTGAAGGCGTTATCTTCGGTAGTTTGAAAGAGGTGGCGGAACAAAATCCGGAATTGGTGAAGAAATACTATGGCAAGTTGGCGAATACTTCCGAAGATGGAGTGACCGCCTTCAATACCGCCCTTACACAAGATGGCGTTTTGCTTTATGTACCGAAGAATGTGGTAGTGGACAAAACCATCCAATTGGTCAATATCTTACGCGGTGATGTGAACTTCATGGTGAACCGCCGTGTGCTGATTATTCTGGAAGAAGGAGCACAAGTACGCCTCTTGGCATGCGATCATGCCATGGATAATGTGAACTTCCTGGCAACCCAGGTAATCGAAGTATTTGTGGGTGAGAATGCGAACCTTGATTTTTATGAACTGGAAGAAACGCATACCAGTACGGTACGTATCAGTAACATGTATGTAAAGCAGGAAGCAAACAGCAATGTATTGTTGAATGGTATGACTTTGCATAATGGTACCACTCGCAACACCACCCAAGTATTGCTGGCAGGCGAAGGGGCTAATCTCAACTTCTGTGGTATGGCTATTGCTGATAAGAACCAGCATGTCGATAATAACACCACTATTGACCATGCCGTGCCCAATTGCACCAGCAATGAACTTTTCAAGTATGTACTCGACGATCAGTCTACCGGTGCATTTGCCGGATTAGTCTTGGTGCGCCCTGACGCACAACATACCAGTTCGCAGCAAACGAACCGTAACCTTTGTGCCACCCGCGAAGCACACATGTACACCCAGCCACAGCTGGAAATTTATGCTGACGACGTGAAATGTAGTCATGGAGCTACAGTGGGTCAACTCAATGAAAATGCTTTGTTCTACATGCAGCAACGTGGTATCTCTGCCCGCGAAGCGCGATTATTACTGATGTTTGCCTTTGTCAACGAAGTTATTGATACCATTCGCTTGGACGTTTTGAGAGATCGCTTGCATCTGTTGGTAGAAAAACGTTTCCGTGGAGAATTGAATAAATGCGAAGGATGCGCGATATGTAAGTAAATGAAGAATCATGAATATACAAAAGATAAGAGCGGATTTCCCTATACTCTCTCGTGAGATTTATGGTAAGCCATTGGTCTATTTTGATAATGGTGCTACCACCCAGAAGCCTTGCTGTGTGATAGATGCTATTACGGAAGAGTACTACTCTGTCAATGCCAATGTGCACCGTGGGGTACATTTCTTATCCCAGCAGGCTACGGAACTGCATGAGGCTTCCCGTGAGACGGTGCGTAAATTCATTAACGCCCGCTCTACAAACGAAGTCATCTTTACGCGTGGTACGACCGAAAGTATTAACCTGCTTGTGTCAAGTTTCGGTGAAGAGTTTATGCAGGAAGGGGATGAGGTCATTCTTTCTGTGATGGAGCACCATAGCAATATAGTTCCCTGGCAGTTGTTGGCAGCTAAGAGAGGCATTGCCATTAAAGTTATTCCGATGAATGACAAAGGCGAGCTTTTGCAGGACGAGTATAAGAAATTGTTTTCCGAACGTACAAAGATCGTCAGTGTGACGCATGTATCCAATGTGCTTGGTACAGTCAATCCGGTAAAGGAGATGATTGCATTTGCCCATGAGCAGGGGGTACCTGTACTTGTAGACGGTGCACAATCCATTCCTCATATGCCGGTAGATGTACAAGACTTGAATGCCGATTTCTTTGTCTTTTCCGGTCATAAAGTGTATGGGCCTACCGGTATAGGTGTACTTTACGGTAAGGAAGAATGGCTGGATAAGATGCCTCCCTATCAAGGTGGCGGTGAAATGATACAGCATGTTTCTTTTGAGAAGACTACCTTCAACGAACTGCCTTTCAAGTTTGAAGCCGGCACTCCGGATTATATCGGCACTACCGGGCTTGCAGAAGCTTTGGACTATGTATCTGCTCTTGGCATGGATAAGATTGCCGCCCATGAGCATGAATTGACTCAATATGCCATGCAACGCCTCAAAGAAATTCCGGGAATGCGGATATTTGGAGAAGCAGCAGAAAAGGGGAGCGTTATTTCTTTCCTTGTAGGCGATATTCATCATTTCGATATGGGGACATTGCTCGACCGCCTCGGCATTGCTGTTCGAACAGGTCATCATTGTGCCCAGCCATTGATGCAACGCTTGGGTATTGAAGGAACCGTACGCGCTTCTTTCGGACTATATAATACTAAAGAAGAAGTTGATAAACTGGTGGTGGGAATTGAGCGTGTCAGCAAGATGTTCTAATAATTGTGGGAAAGATGCATGAAACTGCAACTTTTCCGTATTTGTGTGCGTCTAATAGATGCAAATAACTAAAAGAAATAAAGACATGTTAGTAACCTGTGATTTCTTTGCCAGTATCCGTGATGTAGTGGGCGGACGTAGCGGTAGTATGTTGATGGTGACTGCCTGCGGAACGGCGGTGACAGTAGAATAAGCTTTTTTACATTGATATTTCATAAGGTAGGCATCCGATCTGAGGTAATACTTGGGTTCGGGTGCCTGTTTTTATATACTTCTTATTCGAATTGCAATCAGCTTGTTCGCCAGGTTAAATTTAGCCGGAAATACATGCAAAACAGCCGGATGTAACCATGAGAGAATAAAATGTAACACTCCTGATGAAATAGGTAACATAGCATTAAGTATTTGAAAGTTTTTCTTTCGCTATAATCCTTCTAATCCACTATTTTTGTACCCACTGATATTCCTATTCCTGACAAGACAGATATCGGCATTTCAATCAAAACATATTTAATATTATACTAACATGAACAGAAAACTTCGTTTGCTCTTAGGGATCGGTAGCTTTTGTCTTTGCCTTCCCGTATTCTCTCAACTTCCTTACCAAAATCCGGACTTATCACCGGAGAAGCGTGCTAATGACCTACTCAGTCGTCTGACGTTGGATGAAAAAGTCCTGCTAATGCAGAACACTTCACCCGCTATTCCACGCTTGGGAATAAAAGCCTATGACTGGTGGAACGAGGCTCTGCATGGTGTGGGACGTGCCGGACTGGCTACTGTTTTTCCCCAATCCATTGGCATGGGGGCTTCTTTCAACAATGAGCTGTTGCTTCAAGTCTTTACTGCAGTTTCCGATGAAGCTCGTGCTAAGTCCACCCAGTTCAGTAAAAATGGAGAGTTGCAGCGCTATCAAGGTCTGACAATGTGGACACCTAATATCAATATCTTCCGTGATCCACGATGGGGACGCGGACAAGAAACCTATGGTGAAGACCCCTATCTGACTGCTCAAATGGGTATGGCTGTTGTCCGTGGTTTGCAAGGCCCCGAAGACCAAAAGTACGATAAACTCCATGCTTGTGCCAAGCACTTTGCAGTGCACTCCGGTCCTGAGTGGAACCGTCATAGCTTCAATGCCGAAGATATCAATCCGCGCGATTTGTGGGAAACCTATCTACCTGCCTTTAAGGATTTGGTGCAGAAGGCTAATGTAAAAGAAGTGATGTGTGCCTACAATCGTTTGGAAGGTGATCCTTGTTGCGGCAGTAATCGGCTTTTGATGCAGATTCTTCGTAATGAATGGGGATATCAAGGCTTGGTTGTTTCCGATTGTGGTGCCGTCTCCGATTTTTATATGGATAATGCGCATAAAACTCATCCCGATAAAGAACATGCCTCTGCCGGAGCCGTTCTCAATGGAACAGATGTAGAATGTGGTACTAATTATGCTTCCTTGCCACAAGCAGTTCGGGATGGACTAATCAGTGAAGAAAGCATCGACACCTCTGTAAGACGTCTGCTGAAAGCGCGTTTTGCATTGGGCGAAATGGATACTGATGTCTCTTGGAATAGCATCCCTTATAGCGTGGTAGATAGCAAAGAGCATCGGGAACTTGCCTTGCGCATGGCTCACGAAAGCATCGTACTCCTTCAAAACAAGAAGAATATACTGCCACTTACTAAGAAAATGAAAATAGCGGTGGTAGGTCCTAATGCCAATGACTCGGTAATGCAGTGGGGTAACTACAATGGATTCCCTTCGCATACAGTCACGTTGCTCGAAGGCATCAAACAATATATACCCGAGGCGAAGATAATCTTTGAACCGGGTTGCGATCATACTTCTGCTGACATCGATTTAGCCAAGAGCATCCAACGCATAAAAGGAGCTGACGTTGTAATATTTGCCGGCGGTATATCTCCTTCACTCGAGGGTGAAGAGATGAGTGTGTCCATTCCCGGTTTTAAGGGTGGTGACCGTGAAACGATAGAATTACCTGCTATCCAAAGTCGTATGATTGCCGAATTAAAGAAGGCGGGTAAGAAAGTGGTGTTTGTGAATTTCTCCGGTTCTGCCATTGCCATGCCTGCCGAGAAAGAATCGTGTGATGCTATTCTTCAAGTTTGGTATCCGGGACAGGCTGGAGGAACTGCTATTGCTGATGTACTGTTCGGTACTTATAATCCGGCAGGCAGACTTCCGGTAACGTTCTATAAGAGTACTTCCCAGTTGCCTGATTTCGAAGACTATACTATGAAAGGTCGTACGTACCGTTATATGACGGAAGCTCCCTTGTTTCCTTTTGGCTATGGATTGAGTTATACAACATTCCAATATGGTAATGCTGCTTTGAGTGCACCGACAATCGGTTATGGCGAAAAAGTAACCTTGACTATTCCTGTTAGTAATATTGGCAAGAAGGATGGTGAAGAAGTAGTACAAGTATATGTACGTCGTCCTGGTGATACAGAAGGTCCTTCGCATGCTCTAAGAGCTTTCAAACGGGTAGCTATTGCGAAAGGACAAGCCAGTCAGGTAGAGATACCTCTTTTGAAAGAAGATTTCGAATGGTTTGATACTAATACCAATACGATGCGTCCCATAGAGGGAGAATATGAATTGCTGTATGGTGGTTCATCGGATATGAATCATCTGAAGTCAGTTAGCATCACAGTAAAGTAAAGTCCGCATAATAAGAATGGCAACCTCTGATTCAGGGGTTGCCATTCTTATTATGATTATGTACTTATTCTTATCTTATTTGTACCAGTCTTTGTCTTCTTTTCCACCGCTCTTAGCCCAATTGGTGAATTTAGGATAACTTTGATCGATAGATATCCTTTCAGTAGTGCTGAAGTTTTCCGCATCAATCAGGTGGATAGCAAACGGATAGCTTTCTGCTGCAACATAGTAAAGTCCATTAGCAGGATCAGAAAGGTCATTGCTTGTATGTAACAACTCCTTATTTACCTTTTCTGTGGGTACATGATTTATCAAGTGAACTTCGTTACGCGATGCTTCTAGGTTACTATGAATGAAGATAAACGGATTGTAA
>OHGT01001462.1_pt1 | contig 10138 bp, 3 predicted proteins | sample 1567861 | NCBI WGS metagenome assembly OHGT01 (sample SAMEA3879533, study PRJEB24766) | human gut metagenome | biome: human-associated habitat; feature: feces | place: USA | collected 1985/1987 | reverse complement strand
ATGCGCTGCAAAAGTAATAGGATATTTTGAAATATGCAATATCTTTGCAAAAAAATATTTGAAAATGGACAAAATAATAGGATTAGGCAATGCTTTAGTGGATGTACTTGCAACCCTTAAAAACGATGAAATTCTAACAGAAATGCAACTTCCCAAAGGAAGTATGACGCTTATAAACGAGGATAAACTACAGAAAATCAACGAGTACTTCGATCAGATGGAAACACATCTGGCTACCGGCGGATCTGCCGGAAACGCCATTCGGGGTATGGCTTGCCTTGGAGCGGCTACCGGATTCATCGGTAAGATAAACAATGATTTCTATGGAAACTTTTTCCGTAATAGTTTGTTGGAACGTGGAACGGAAGCCAATTTATTGCTTTCTACCACCCTTCCTTCGGGAGTAGCTTCTACTTTCATATCTAAAGATGGCGAACGTACTTTCGGTACTTACCTGGGAGCGGCGGCCACTTTGAAGGCGGAAGAACTTTCATTGGATATGTTCAAGGGTTACGCTTATTTGTTCATTGAAGGTTATTTGGTACAAGACCATGATATGATTCTTCGTGCCATTGAATTAGCGAAAGAAGCCGGATTGCAAATCTGCCTCGATATGGCAAGCTATAATATTGTTGCCGAAGATTTCGATTTCTTCTCTTTATTGATAAACAAATACGTGGATATTGTATTTGCCAATGAAGAAGAGGCAAAGGCTTTCACCGGTCAGGAACCGGAAGAGGCGCTGGACATTATTGCCAAAATGTGTAGTATAGCAGTCGTTAAGATAGGAGCCCGCGGCTCCTTAATCCGCAAAGGAACAGAGGTAGTGCGTGTGCAAGCCGTTCCGGTTGAAAAGGTATTGGATACTACCGGTGCCGGCGATTATTTTGCTGCCGGTTTCTTATACGGACTTACTTGCGGCTATTCTCTGGAGAAATGTGCAAAAATCGGCTCTATCCTTTCGGGAGATATCATACAAGTGATTGGTGCGGAACTTCCTGAAACAAACTGGGAGCGGATAAAGAAAGAAATCAGTGAATTATAATGATATAATAATTGTGGTATATGAAAAGATTTTTAAAGATACGTTGGATAGCTGTCCTGCTAGTTGTGGTGGGAGCTACCTGCTTTCTAAGTTTTAAAAGTGGTGACAGCCGCAGTTTTCAAATAGCGAAGAATCTGGATATATTCAATTCAATCGTGAAAGAATTGGATATGTTCTACGTAGATACGATTGATCCCAATAAAACCATCCGCGCGGGTATTGATGCCATGCTCTATTCTTTGGACCCTTATACCGACTATTATCCGGAGGAAGACCAAAGCGAACTGGAGATGATGCTGAAGAATTCTTATGGTGGTATCGGCTCTATTATCAGATACGATCCCAAGTTGAAGCGCACGGTAATCGCTGAGCCTTATGAAAACATGCCTGCTGCCGAAGTGGGGCTGAAAGCCGGCGATATCTTATTGGACATCGACGGAAAGGATCTTGAAGGTAATAAAGATGTCAGCACCCTGCTTAAAGGGCAGACTGGTACCAGCTTTAAGTTGAGAGTGAAGCGTCCGGGAGTAGACAAACCCTTGGAATTTAATATTGTGCGCCGTTCTATTCAGTTGCCGTTTATTCCTTATTATACAGTATTGGATAATAATATCGGTTATATCAATCTTAGTACTTTCTCGGGTAACCCTGCAAAGGAGTTCAAACAAGCTTTTCTTGATTTGAAGAAGAAGGGCATTACTTCTTTGGTGATAGACTTGCGTAATAATGGCGGCGGTTCGCTCGAAGAGTCTATAGAAATTGCGAACTTCTTCCTGCCTCGCGGTAAGACGCTTGTGACAACGAAAGGTAAGATAGCCCAATCCAGCAATTCTTATAAGACATTGCGTGAACCATTGGATTTGGAAATTCCTTTGGCTGTATTGGTAAACAGTGCTACAGCTTCTGCTTCTGAAATTCTCGCCGGTTCCCTACAGGATCTTGACCGTGCCGTGATTATCGGTAACCGTACTTTCGGTAAAGGATTGGTTCAAACACCCCGTCCGTTGCCATACGGTGCTACCATGAAGATTACCACTTCTAAATATTATATCCCCAGTGGACGTTGTGTACAAGCCATCGACTACAAGCATCGCAATGAAGACGGCAGTGTAGGACGTATTCCGGATAGTCTTACTACCGTATTTCATACAGCAGCAGGACGTGAAGTACGCGACGGCGGTGGTGTTACTCCCGATATTGAAGTAAAGCAGGATAAACTGCCTAACATCCTTTTCTATCTGGTAAATGACAATCTGATTTTTGATTATGCCACCCAGTATTGCTTGAAGCATCCCACCATTCCTTCTCCCGAGAAATTCGAAGTTACAGATGCTGATTATGCCGATTTCAAGGCAATGGTGAAGAAAGCTGATTTTAAATACGATCAACAAACGGAGAAGATATTGAAGAACCTCAAAGAGATGGCTGAGTTCGAAGGCTATCTGACAGATGCCTCGGAAGAATTCAAAATCTTGGAAAAGAAGTTGACTCATAATCTGGATCGTGACCTCGACCATTTCTCCAAAGAGATCAAGAATATGATTGCGGTAGAAATCATCAAGCGTTATTATTACCAGCGTGGAAGCATTATCCAGCAGTTGAAGGATGATGATGATTTGAAGGAAGCTACGAAGATATTGAATGATCCGGTTAAGTATAAGAAGATGCTGAGTGCACCGGAAGTTTCAACACAAAAGAAAGAGGGTAAAGAATGAACCTCTATTAGTCATGGCTTTGTGAATAGAGATAGGCTGAAAATATATGATTATTTAGCTTAGAATCTTATAAATGAATTAAATATTATCACGGGTTGTCTTCAGAAAGATAATCCGTGATTTTGTTTTTATCGCAAAATAAAAAGATATATCTTTGCCATCAAGTCTTATAAAATAATACCGATGAGAATAACACTGTTATTTTTAATATTTATCTTTTTTGCCAATCCAACGCAAGGTGCTCCTATCCCATTTGCTCCAATTGTTCGTAATTACTCGGTTGCAGATTATGGTGCAGGCATTCAAAACTGGTCCATTGCTCAGGATGAAAAAGGTATTATGTATATTGGAAATAATCAAGGATTATTGGAATTTGACGGTAATCGTTGGAATCTGCATGAACTGCCTAACAGGGATATTGTGCGTGCAGTGTATATTGGGGAGGATGGCAAAATCTATGTTGGATCTTACGAAGAGTTCGGGTATTTTGAACGCAACTCATTGAATACTTTAGTATACCACTCCTTGAAGGCTGAAGTGAAGAATTTTGATTTCCACAATGATGAGATTTGGAATATACTCTTGATAGAAGGAGAAATCGTATTCCAATCCTTTGGCTCTTTCTTTTTTTATGATGGACATTCAGTGAAAGGTGTTCGCACGGATGTATTGCCATTAAATTTATTCAAAGTGGGTAATACTTATTATTCCCAATTAATAACCGGAGGGCTTTCTACTTTTTCTCATAGAGAATTGAAAGATTTTATTCCACGAAACTTGATGGAAGGTAGCGATGTTTCCATGGGATTACCTTATGATGCCAATTCAATGTTGTTACTTACAAATAATAGTGGTGGATTTATCTATGAGAACGGGTTTGTGAGGAAATGGCATATTGAATGTGAAAAAGAGCTGGAAATGTGCGCTATTAATCGGGCAATCATGACTAAAGATAGTTGTTATGTTATCGGTACTCTTTCTAATGGTATTTATGCAGTAAATAAGAAAGGGCAATTGCTTTGGAAAGTGGATACTGAAAGTCAGTTGCAGAATAATACCGTTTTAGGATTGTTTTGCGATGCCGATAATAACGTTTGGGTTGCATTGGATGAAGGCATAGCTTATATACAAAATAACTCCTTGGTATATTATTACGAGCCGACTTATCATAAGATAGGAATGGTTTATGATGTGCTGGTGAAAAATGAGGAGGCATATATCGCTTCCAATCAGGGTCTTCTTTACTCTACGGGGAAACGTGCCGAATTGATTCCCGGATTGGATGGTCAGGCTTATTTTGTAGACGAATGTGATAAACAGATTCTTTGTGGGCATAATAAAGGAACATTCTCTATAGCTGGTTCTAAGGCAACGCGAGTCTCCGATGTCAGTGGGGGAATGTGTATGAAACCAATAAGTATGAAAGAGAATACCTACTTGCTGGAAGGTACTTATGCTCCTTTAAGTTTATATTCGAAAGATGCTTCCGGAATGTGGAAATTCACACGCTTATTAGATGGTTTCAGCCATATGCTCAAAAATATAGAAATGGATCATCAGGGGAATATTTGGGTAGAACATTTGCGGCAAGGACTGTATCGTTTCCGTATTGCTTCCAATCTGGAGCGGGTAGAAGACGTAAGGGAGTATATGAATTTGGGAGGTGTGGAAGGCGGTCAATTTACTTTATTTAAAATCAATGGGCGGGTTGTCTTTTCGAATGGAAATGCCTTTTACTCATATGAGGACATGACTGATTCGATAGTGCCTTATGAAGTTATGAATAAGCAATTGGCAGAACTGAAAGAAATAAAGGCTGTAAGTCATGCTAATGGTAATTATTATTGGTTTGTTAATAGCCGGATGGCATATTTAGTGAAGTGTGAAGTAAATAATTTCCAAATTAGGCATAGAATCCCATTTTCTTTGTTTGCAGGGTTAACAGCAGAAGAGAGGGCAACTATAGTATATGACAAAAGAACGAATAGCTCTTATCTTTGTCTGAATAATGCAATTGCCCGTATTGAAACTGACAGTACTTTGTTATATCCCTCTGCTTCCAAACGTTCTTTGTGGATAACACATCTGACTGCTGAAAAAGAGTGGACCGGAGAAAAGGAAATATTGCCTGCATGTTCTGAGAACAAAATAAAATCCGGTTTGAATACAGTCAGTTTTAATCTGTGCTATCCGGTTTATAATGATTATACTTATAAAGTAAGGTATAAGCTTCAGGGGCTTTCTGAACAATGGATTGATGCAGGGCGTGATTTACAGAAAAAATATTCCAATTTACCTTTCGGCATTTATGTCTTCCGGGCGGAAGTTTATAATGAGGGAGGGGTGTTGGCATCTGCACAGCTGGCTTTTGAAATATTGAGACCTTGGTATTTATCGTATTGGGCAATCGGTGGTTATATCCTGGGTGGATTACTGCTATTGTTACTATTGCAATACATCGTTTATCGTACGGTAAAAAAGAAAAAAGATCGTGTGATTGAGCAACAACGTATAGCTCATCAGGCAGAGATTGAGTTACAGGAAAAGAAAATCATCGAATTAGAAAAAGAGCAACTGGAAGCTGATTTACGTTTTAAGAGTAAAGAGCTTTCCAGTGTGGTTATGACAAACATTGCCCATCAGGAATTCTTGAATTTACTGAAAGAAGAAATACAGCAACAAAAGTTATCCGGGCAATATTCACGGAAGAATTTGGATAAACTACTTGTTCTGGTCAACAACAATATTGTTTCGGATGAAGAGAGCTGGAATATGTTCCAAGCTAATTTTGATAGAATACATGAGAACTTCTTCCGTCATTTGAAATTACAGTACCCTGACCTTACGTCTGGTGATTTACGTTTTTGTGCTTTGCTTCGTTTAAATCTGCCTACAAAAGAGATTGCGAAACTGCTGAATATTTCGGTACGTGGAGTAGATGCGGCAAGATACCGGCTACGTAAAAAGCTAAATTTATCCCAAGAAGATAATCTGACTGATTTTATGATAACTTTTAAGTAATCCTCCCACCCATAATCCAAGATTGGTTTAAACAAGGAAGCTGCTCATAGCTATAAGCGGAGCCATCGGTATCAGCTATCGAAACCATCAGTTTCAACGGTCTAAACCAACAGTTCCAATGTGTGAAACTCTCAGTTCCAACGTATGAAACTCCCGGTTTCAACGGTTGAAACTGCTGGTTCCAATGGCTTGAAACTCCCGGTTCCAATAGCTTGGTTGATTTCGAAGCAAGTGAATCCAAGCTGTCCCCTTCAAGATAACGACTTATTTGCTGATATTCTACAATTATAAACTTGACTTTGTTTGTGAGTCCAGTCATTTTTAAGGTAATGATAGGTGGTAATAGTCGTGTTTCAACAACTGCATTCTTAAAGTTGTTATCAAAAGTGTGTTGAAATGAAATATTTGACAATCAGGTGTTTGTGGTGCGTGGTAGTAGAAAAGAAGTACTACTATCATAGCCAGTGGTATTGTTGTGGTAGCCCTTTTTTTGACTTGCATGAAATAAGCTGATAAGTTTGCGGTGAAATTTTAAATCAATACAAAATGAAGAAAAATCTATTAATTACATGTGTGATGTTATTGTTCGCTGTCACTGCGTTGGCACAGAACAAAATTACAGTTTCAGGTGTCGTTACAGACAAAACGAATGAAGCTGTTATTGGCGCCTCTGTTCGGGTAAAGGGACAGGATAATAAAGGATGTATTACTGATATTGATGGGAGGTATCAGCTTACAGAGGTGCCATCCAATGCTATTTTGACATTCAGTTATATTGGCATGAAAGAGCAGGAAGTTCATATAAACGGACGTTCTGTTATCAATGTTTCAATGGAAGAAAATAGCCAGTTGATTGATGAAGTGGTGGTCGTTGGTTACGGTAGTGCTAAGAAACGTGACTTGACGGGCTCCATTGTTACTGTGAAAGCCGCGGAAATAGCTTCAAAGCCTTCGACTAATCCTTTGGCCTCTATTCAAGGTAAAGTAGCAGGTGTACAAGTGGTGAATAGTGGACGTGCCGGACAAGACCCGGAAATTCGTGTCCGTGGAACGAATTCTATTAATGGCTTTAAACCGTTGTATGTGGTGGATGGACTCTTCACAGATAATATAAATTATTTGAATGCAGCAGATATTGAATCTATGGAGATCTTGAAAGATCCATCTTCACTTGCCATTTTTGGAGTACGTGGCGCTAATGGTGTAATCATCATTAATACAAAGAAAGCTACAGAAGGCAAAACGATGGTCAACATTAACGCTTCTGTAGGTTGGAAAACAATTAATGACCGCATCGATTTGACTAATGCAGAGCAATTTAAGATGCTTTATAATGAGCAACGCATGACAATCGGAGTTGATCCTTATGATTATACAATTTGGAATGCAGATACAGATTGGCAAGATGAAATATTCCAAACGGGTTTCTTGACGAATAATAATATAAGCATAACAGGTTCCAGTGAAAAGAATAAATTCTATTTGGGCTTAGGATACGTGATGGAAGAAGGTTCCATTAAAAGTGAGAAGCTGAATAAGTTTACGGTGAACTTGCATAGTGAGTATAAAGTCACTGATTTCCTACGTTTTGGTTTTCAAGTAAATGGTGTACGTGCTAAATATCCGGATGCCAAAGGAGTAACCGGAGCTATCGAAGCTGCCCCCATAGCTCCGATTCGTGATAAGGAAAGCGGATTGCTACATACCTTGCCTGATTTTCAGCGTGCTCAGACCTGGAATCCATTGGTGCAAACAGAATTAACCGGAGCTCACAATAAGTCTAATAATTATCGTATTGCCGGTAATATTTATGGTGAAATTGATTTGATGAAGAATCTGACATTTAAGGCTACTTTCTCAATGGATTATTCTTCAGACCAATCACGCTATTATGCTCCGCTTATCTATGTATATAATCCTGATATAAAGGGAGGAAAAGAGCTTTTGACCGAGAGAGAAAGTGTCAGTCAGAGTAAATCTAATTCCTTGGCTGCCCAGTCCGATTATATATTGACCTATACAAGGCAGTTTGCCGATCATGGTTTGACTTTAACCGCCGGTCTTACTACGAATTATAATGAATTCTCAAGTCTGGATGGAGCTCGTAGCCAGAAGCCAGGTTATGGTATTCCTATTGGTGATAATCCTAATAAATGGTGGATTTCAATTATTGATGATGCTACGTCGGCTACTAATGGTGGCTCCCAATATGAAAGCTTCACTATTTCTTATCTGTTCCGTGCATTGTATAATTACAAGAGCCGTTATTTATTGAATGCTTCTTTCCGTCGTGATGGTTCTTCCATGTTCTATCGAACAGGAAATACTTGGGATAATTTTTACTCTTTTGGTGCAGGTTGGGTAATGAGTGAAGAAAAGTTTATGCAAAATCAACACATTATAAATTACTTGAAACTGAAGGGATCATGGGGAGTATTGGGCAGCCAGAATACGGGTGGTTCACGTTATCCGGCTTATCCGACTATCGTAAGTTCTGGTTCAGCGGTGTTCGGTGACAATATTATTAGTGGAAAAGGTCCTGATAAATTGATTTCAGAGACATTGGGCTGGGAACGTAATTATGCTTGGGAGGCTGGATTTGACATGCATCTGTTTAATGACCGTCTTCAATTGTCACCTGTTTATTATAACAAAGTGACTAAAGATATGCTAACCTCTATTCCGGGCATTGCTGGGTCGGTTCCGGGATTGCAGAATATTGGTGAGATTCGTAATCGTGGTTTTGAGTTAAGTGCATCATGGAATGACCGGATCGGTAAAGATTGGCGTTACAGTATCGGGGCTAACCTGACTACTATCGATAATGAAGTCCTTTCATTGGTAAACAAAGATTATTCCATTATATCCGGTCCGTCCCGCGTGTCTGAAGGTTATCCTATTGGGTACTTCTATGGATATAAAGTAGCCGGAGTATATCAAAATGAAGAAGATATCCGTCTGTCCCCCATTAATAGTGTAGGTGATGTGAAAGCTGGCGATTTAAAATTTGCAGATACCAATAAGGACGGTAAGATAACGACGGCTGACCGTACAATGATTGGTAATCCCACTCCTGATTTCACGTATGGCTTTAATGTTAACTTGGGGTATAAGAACTTTGACCTGACTGTAGATATGATGGGAGTATATGGTAATGAGGTCTATCGTAAGTGGGGTGTAAGTGCATTTGCACAATATAATTATCGTACAGCCCAGTTAGATCGTTGGCATGGAGAGGGAACTTCCAATTGGGAACCGATTCTTGATCCTTCCCGTGCTATTAATAATGAAGCTTCAACTTATTTCATTGAAGATGGCAGCTTCTTCCGTATTCGTAATATCGAATTGGGTTATAACTTTGATGCTCGTTTGCTTAGTCGCATCAAACTGCAATCGTTACGTATTTATGCCAATGTGCAGAATCCTAAAACCTGGAGCCGTAACAGCGGCTATACACCGGAAGTGGGAGGTAGTGCAACTTCTTTTGGTATAGATGATGGAGGCTATCCTATGCCTACTGTCTATACCGTCGGCTTTAATTTATCATTCTAAAAACAAATCTAATAACAGAAAAACAATCATATATGAAAAAAGTATTTTATTATATTATGGCTTTGACTTTGGGATGCTCTCAAATGTCATGTAGTGATATGTTTGAGCGTGAACCGTTGGGGCAATTAACTGAGGATGATCTGACGGGAGGAACTTATGAGACGCAGGTCTTTAATATGTATGCTTTACTTCGCGGCTATCATATTACGGCAGGAACTTCTGCATTTGCCATCCACTCTTTCCGTTCGGAAGATGCGGAGAAAGGGAGTACGTTGTCGGATGGAGCTGCTGACGGAATGATGTATGATGATTTTCAATATACGGCAAGTAACGGAGCAATACAAAGTTATTGGGAATCTAATTATGGTATAATTCATAAAGTAAACGATCTTCTGGCTGAGATGAAAATGAATCCGGAAATGACACAAGGCGATGTCATTAATAAGGGGGAAGCTTTGTTTATCCGTGCCTTTTGTTATTTCAATCTGGTTCGTGCTTTTGGTGAAGTTCCTCTTATTGATTTCAAGATTACTAATGCTGCAGAAGCCAATATCCCTAAATCATCAGTAGATCAGATATACACTTTGATTGATAATGATTTAATTGAGGCGGAAGCAAGTCTGCCCCGTACTTGGGATGCTCAATATGTGGGACGTCTGACGTGGGGCGCTGCTCGTTCGTTGCATGCCCGCACCTATATGATGCGTAATGATTGGAGCAATATGCGCACTGCCGCCGAAGATGTTATCGGTTCCGGTTTGTATAATTTGAATACCCCTTATGAGGATATCTTCCGTGAAGATGG
>OHGT01001454.1_pt1 | contig 10183 bp, 18 predicted proteins | sample 1567861 | NCBI WGS metagenome assembly OHGT01 (sample SAMEA3879533, study PRJEB24766) | human gut metagenome | biome: human-associated habitat; feature: feces | place: USA | collected 1985/1987 | reverse complement strand
TCTACGCCACTTCCGTCGTCTAATACGAACTTCAGAAGCTTCTTAGATTTAGGAACTGCTTCACATTCTTTTACCTTTACAGCACGGAAATCCGACTTGCTGAATGTATCGAAGTCAACCATATCTTCAAATAATGGTTCAACTTCTACATTAGAGAAATCGATCTCAACCTTCGCTGGTGCAGCTGTTTCTTCGACTGGAACAACTACTTTTGCAGCTACTGGAGTTGACTGTGCAGCGTTGTTTGCTTCGTTCTTAGCAGCACCCTGTGACTTCATTGTCGGGAAAGATTTCACGTTTTCTTCATGATTCTTCGGGATGCGTCATTGTACTATATTGTCTAAATTTATAAACCTTATAATTACTTCACTATTCGTCATTATTAAATTATCTTTGTTGTCAATTTGCTGTAAACCAAACAAATTGTTGTCATCCGTTTTACTAAGCACTTCTCAAAAAATATCTAATTTTGCTGCTAAATTCTCGAATGATTCTTGTTTCTTTTCTTCTGTTGCTTCCGCATAAATGTCCATCGTTGTTTCAACGTTTCTATGACCCATAATGGATTGAATAACTTTTAAATTTGTTTCATTTTCGCAAAGTCGTGTACAAAAAGTATGTCTCAGATGATGGCAAGAAAAATTAGGTAGTATAATAGGATCTCTGCGTTCTTTTTTAGCTCGCACCACTTCGTCTGCATTATAACTATTTGCTATACGCTTAATCGTATGATTGACTGTTTGTGGATTTGGAACCATTCCAAAACGATTACAAAAAATAAATCCTGACATTCCATCAATTTCTGATTCATTAAAACCATTTTCCAGTTGTTCTTCATAAAGCATTTCAAAAGCATCTTTCACAATATCCAGCATTGGAATTGTACGAATTCCCGCTTCCGTTTTTGGTTTGGATATTCTCAATACACTTTTGTTGCTTTCTGGTTTTTGATAATAACTCAAACTGTGATTGATACTGATTGTTCTTTTGTCATAATCTAGGTCTTGCCATCGAAGCCCTAATGCCTCACCAATTCTACATCCTGTTCCAAGCAACACCGTAAACATAGGCCACCAATGATAATATATCGGATGGTTCGCAATATATTCCATAAATGCTCTTTGCTGCTCTACTGTCAATGCATGTCTGATTCCTCTGTTCTTCCCGGATTCTCTGCTGATTTCTTTCATTACTCCATCAGTAGGATTATTTCGTATAATCTCATCCCGCACTGCCAACTGAAATGTTGGATGAAGCAAACAATGAACCGTATCCAATGTTCCTAATGAAATTTTTACTTCATTAAGAAGATAATAATAAAACTGCAATACATCAGAATACTTTATATCAGCAATCCGCTTTTTTCCAAAGGTATCACGTACATAATGATCGTACGTATATAAATATGAACTTTTTGTAGATTCACGCAAATTATACTTCGTGGACATATACCGATCAAACGTATCATTCACACTTGCCTTGCCAGCAACGTAGAGATCCAATCCGTCCAACTGATCCTTCATCAGTTTAGCTTCTTTCTCTCTTAGTTCTGCCAGATCGTTAGCATATATAAATTTACGTCTGCCCATCGGATCTGTATAGGTGTACATGTATCTTTTATCTGATGATCTTTGTACTTCTCCTTTGCGTAAAGATCTTCCTCGCAAATCTTTTCTGACTTTCGCCATAATAGTTTCCTCCTCTTAAGAGAGAAGCACTCACTATTTTTTCTGCTCGGATAAAAGTATCTCTACCCCTTTTAGGACAATGTCCGTTGTAGTCATTTTATGTTGTTCGGCGTATGCAAGCATCTGGGAATATAGCTGATCAGGAACACGAATGCTTAATACTTTTTTCTTTGCATTGTCTGATTTTGGTCTTCCCATCTTTTTCATTTCAGCTCTTATACCTCCTATACCAACATTATACTTTCTGTATGACATAAAGTCAATTAAAAATGCAGAAAACTATAGAAGTTCTTCTCTCTTATTTTCTCTCTTAAAATTTTAATACTCTCGGAATGTTTCCAAATATTTTTCAAATATCTCACAATTAACTAAAGCTACTTTATCAATTTTATAGACTGCTTTCGCCTCTTTTGCTAATGCCTGAAATTTTGTCAATCCTAAACTATATTTCTCCGCACCTTCTGGATATCTCACGAACTTCTTTTCCATTTTCTTAGTAGCTTCCACATCTTTTCTTGCAAAACCCATTTCACAAAACTCCTTTCCATTTATAAATAAGAAAGAAAACAAATTTGTCTTCTCATATAACGAAAGGAAATCAATGGATTTTACAGGGTGATTATGATAAAAAGTTAAAAAAATAGTTGTCAAAGGCTTTTCTTCGACAACTATCGTTACAAATTACTAATATTCATATTGAATTATTTTATTTTCATATTTTATATCACAACCCATTTCTATAAATCTCGTTTATAACGGCCTGTGCCTGTTCTATTTCTTTTTTCTTTATGAATTCTTCCCGGTCACTTAAAATTGCTATCATCTCATCTATTACATCTTCCATTCTAGGTTCCGTGTAACGATACAAGTATCCTAACATTCTAGTCGCCGTATAATCAGTATTCAAAATATTATAAGCTATTTCTGAACAAAGTTCTTTCGGATATCCTTTAGTAAGTAAAACCTTGTACAACTCATCTGTTCTCTCTGTTTTCATAAACCATCTCTCCTGTAAATTTTACGCTGCTTATATCAATATTCCTTCCCAATGATCCAATTCATGCTGACAGATCTGCGCGATCCATCCATCAAGTTTCAAATTCTGTTTTACATCATCAAAAGTCTATTTCATAATAATTTCAACATTCGTCCAACAAATCAAGATGATTAAGAATTCCATCTATATAAAATCAAAAAGTGATAGTTGCTCACACTTATCTTTTTCTTCATAGGTACGCAGATATTCAAACACTTTATCATTATCATGAACAATATGGTATTTGTCACATGTTTGATTGAATATCTTCCGTAGATGGTTTTCATTTGGGCTTGGCAAAATATATTGATTACCATAATAGGCAATATATTTTCCTTTCAGTCCAGGAAACAAACGATCCAATTGTTTATAGAAATATTCACGATTCCCTTCTCGTAAAGTCAAACCCATACCAAAATTTATAATCCCATACACTTTTGCTTCAACGCAATAATTTAATATACCACGCAGATTTTCTTCAGTATCGTTAATAAACGGCAAGATTGGACATAACCATACAACCGTAGGAATGCCCTCTTGATGCAAAATCTTTAACGCTTCATACCGTTCTTTGGTTGTACTGACATTAGGCTCTAATTTCCGACACAACTGTTCATCGTAAGTAGTTAATGTCATCTGTACGACACATTTCGTTTTTTCATTGATTTTTTTTAAAATATCTAAGTCACGAAGCACTTGGGTTGATTTCGTAATCAGGGTAAACCCAAACCCATATTTTTCAGCAAGTGACAATGATTTTCTCACATACCGCAAGTCATTTTCCAATGGGATATATGGATCGGTCATTGCTCCGGTACCTATCATACATCGCTTCCGTTTTCTTTTCAGGGCATCCTCTAGCAACTCAAGTGCATTCTGTTTTACTTCAATATCTTCAAATGCATGATTCATATGATAGCAATCACTTCTTGAATCACAATAAATGCAACCATGCGTGCATCCCCGGTATAGATTCATTCCATTGGATGCCGATAGAATGCCTTTTGATGTTACATAATGCATTTCCTTCCCCCTTTCATCTATCGCCTGATATCTTGTTGTCCTACGCACACCTGGAAGAGGTAAACGTCTAGTTTCTGTCTCATAAGGCAAATTAGTTTTATCATTTTCTTCATACTTTTATTCTCAAAATCGTTTTTTGATTGATTCTGAATTGTAGTATAACAGTTTTTTAACTTTTTTTCTATCTCGCCCTGTATTTTCCCCTCTGAGCATTTCGATATATAAGAGGGTTAATCTTTCAAGAGCAAGATCCACCCAGTAATACGGTATCGCCATTTTGGCTTTCCCATTACTTTGAGTTTTATCTTGATGTGGATTTCGCTCCCCATACCCTCGATACCGACATTTGCAAAATGTCAAATTGGCTTCCACATAAAATGTGTGCGCAACACCAGAAGTATCAGAAGGGACAGCTGATATTTCTAGTGGAGTGCCATGAAGTTGGAAGCACTCAATTAAGGGAGGAGGAACATGGCACCAAAGAAAAAAAGAAAGGAAATGAAACACTCTAATATCATCTGTTTAAGATTAAGTGACATTGAATTAGAGTTAGTCAATCATGCCGCTTCTCAGGCGAAATTATCCCGTTCTGATTATCTGAGAAACCTGATTTTAGATCACAAAATGGAAATACGTTATGAGGTTGTAATTGAAAGTAAGACAATAAAAATGCTTTTAGCAGAGTATGGAAAAATCGGCTCTAATCTTAATCAGATCGCAAAATATTTCAATACAGGAGGAGCGTACTCTAAATCTGTAACAAACGAAATCCAGCAATGCCTTTATGACCTCTATAGGTTAAAAAAGGACCTGCTAAAAATGATAGGTGATTATCGTGGCAATAGTGAAACATATTAAAAGTCGGAATGCAAACTATTCAGATGCTCTGAATTATCTCATCTTCCAGCATGATGAATCAACCGGAAAAATGATTCTCGATGAATTTGATCGGCCACTGCGAAGAGATGAATTATATGTGGATGGTCTCAACTGTAATCCCGATACTTTTGATGTTGAATGCTACGAATGTAATGAACATTTTAAAAAGAACCGAAGCAGATCTGAAATCAAAAGTCATCACTATATCATCAGTTATGATCCTGCTGATGCTATTGAATGTGATCTGACGGGAGAAAAAGCACAGGCTCTATCTTTAGACCTTGCCCAAAAAATATTTCCGGGATATCAGGCTCTTATCGTGACACATACCGATGGTCACAATGGTTCCGGCAATATCCATACGCATATTGTGATCAACAGCGTCCGTAAGGAAGCTGTCAGAAGGCAACGTTACATGGATAAGCCCCATGAAGAAATTGCCGGATACAAACACCGATCCACAAATAAATTCCTGAATTATTTCAAAAAAGAAATTATGGATATGTGCATCCAGGAGGGACTTCATCAGGTTGATCTTCTCTCTCCGGCTGAAACAAAGATCACACAGGCTGAATATATGGCCCAAAAATCCGGGCAGAAAAAATTAGAAGAGACCAACAAAAAAATCATTGCAGATGGATTGAAACCAAATGCCACAATGTTTCAGACGCAGAAGCAGGAACTCCGAAATGCCATCGAAGAATGCAGCTCGCATTCTAAAAGCTTTCAAGAATTTCAATCTCTTCTTTTTGAAAAATATCAGATTTCCGTCATTGAAGAAAGAGGAAGATATCGTTATCTCCATCCGGATCGGAACAAACGGATTACAGAGAAGGCTTTGGGAACTCAATACGGCAAAGAACATTTAGAACAGCTCTTCTTACGAAAAGATCCGATAACCATTCTTTATGTCAGATCGCATTTACGGTTGGTAGTAGATCTTCAGAAAAATGTGAAAGCAATGCAAAGTCCCGGATATGCTCATCGGGTAAAAATATCCAATCTTCAAGAAATGGCAAATACCATTATCTATGTGCAAGAACATGGATACAATACCCAAACCGAATTAAAAAAGGCCTTTTCCGAATCTCAAAAACAGTTAGATCAGGCAACAGATCAGCTTATGGAAATGAATGCAGATTTGAAAAGCATCAACCGTCAGATCCATTACACCGGACAATATTTTGCACAGAAAGCAATCTATACCGAATTTTTAAAAGCGAAAAACAAAGGTAGATTCCGAAAGGAACACACCGCTGAAATTCAGGCATATGAAGAAGCCCGTGACTGGCTGAAATCTTTTTATCCCGATGGAAAGATGCTTCCTATCAAAACATTGAAGGAACAAAAAAACAGCTTGCAGGAACAGATCGACCAGCAAAAATCATCCATCCGATCTCTAAAGGATCTGACACAAGATTTAAGAACCGTAGACAAAAATGTGGAAGCAATTCTCCACAACCAGGTTCCGAAAAAGCAAAAGACACAGGAACCCGAATTATAAATCATTTTACGAAGGAGGAATTACAATATGACACAAAATGAATTTAATGTTGTCCTTGAACAACAATATCGAAAATGTGCCGATGTCCTGGCACACAAGAAGAAAGAATACACCGGAGACCGCATTGACCGCCTGAGTGCATTTAAAATCGCTGCCTCATTACAGGGATGCACACCTAAGGCTGCTCTGGCCGGAATGATGTCGAAGCATGTCGTATCTCTCTATGACATGTGTTACTCTTCGCTGCTCCAATTTGACTTAGAACAATGGGATGAGAAGATCACAGACTGCATCAACTATCTCATTCTACTGAAAGCATTGATAAAGGAGGAACAAGCCTATGGATCACATTGAGACAAAGATTTTAAATAGTTATACCATTCAAGAAGCAGCTCAGAACATGGTATTCGCAGCAAGGCTTACCCAACAGGGGCATTCCATTCAAAACATGGATGATCTTATGGCGCTTTATCAAAAATCTTTTACGGATAAAACTGTAGACCGGATTGCCAGTCTTCCCCATCCAACCGTACAGAAATTTACGGTGATCACTGTTGCAATTGTGGGGGCAAGCAGACGTTTTCTTGCACAGATTACTCGTCATCAAAACGAAGTAAAATTCATGAGTGCATCTCTGCAATATAGCAACTATTCAGAAAAAGCTGCATTTGCGATCCCATATGAAATCCTTTTTTCCGAACAGAGATACATTGATCTCTATCTGCAAAGCTGTTTATCGGATCTCAGATGTTATCAGGAATTGTGTTCTGTGGGATTTCATCATGATTCTGCCGGATATGCTCTCCCTCATGCTTTAAGGAATATTCTGATCATCTGCGCTACACCTTATGAGTGGAAACATATGATCAGTCAGCGTATCTGCAGAAGAAATACCGATGAAACAAGAATTGTAATGTTGGACATCTGGCAGAAACTATATGAATTTGATCCGGTCTTATTTTCACCGAAGCTGACCGGTCCTTTTTGCCAGAGGGGATATTGTGAAGAAGGTTCTATGTCCTGTGGAATTCCTATCCCAAAAGAATGGTCTCCATTAGAAATAATGAGAGCAGATTATCCTCTGCTCGTAGAAGGGAGGGAAACTGTTTATGAAAATTAAATTGATCGACTTTGGGTTAGAGAAAGATCATTATCCTTTCCGACCTCATGAAAACGATGCCGGGGCCGATGTATATATGCCTTATGACTACACATTAAAACCAGGAGAGATTGCAAGAATCCCATTAGGATTTGGTCTCATGATTCCAGATGGATATGCCGGTTATGTTTTTCCAAGAAGCAGCATGGCAGCAAAAGGGTTGGTCTGCGAACTTCCGCCTATTGATTCCGGATATCGAGGAGAAATTCATGCCATCATCAGTAATGTTAGTTCAGAATCCCAAATACTCCGCAAAGATACCCGTGTAGGGCAACTGGTTATCACTCCGGTTCTAATCGCCGACTTTGTTCTGGATCTCGGAGAAGCAAGAGATATCGGGGCTTTTGGAAGTACCGGGGAATAAAGATCGTAAAACCAGAGGTGCCGAATAATTTATGATTCGACACCTCACACACTCAAAATAACTTGCAGAAAGGAATAACTACTATGATTACATTTGGAAGAAAATTAAATCATTTGAGACAGAAAAATCATCTCACACAAAAAGAACTTGGTATCGCACTTGGCTTCCCCGAAGATTCTACTGATATCAGAATTACACAATATGAAGCAACTACAAGAAAGCCTCTCGATGAAATCCTTGTTAAATTGGATAAAATACTTGGAGTATTATCACTTTACGACAAAATTAACTAACCTTAACATTTGTTCCACTACCACTATAAATTTCTAATAATCCTAAGGTTAACTGCTTTGTGTGTAGATATAAAATTGTCAAACTGGAATTTTATTTTCGCTTACTACTCTATATCATCATCATGTTTATTAGTAAAAAGACTCCCAACAAACATTCCCACTCCCAGTCCTATAGCTAATCCTAATATAGTATGATTGAATACCACGCCTAATGCAGTTCCTACACCTACACCGATGCACATCCCATATATCATTCCATTATATTTATTAGTTTTTTTCATAACTGGTCTCCTTTGCAAATTCAAGATTTATTATTCTTTCCCATTCAATAGTTTATTTACTCTTTCAACCGGAAATCGGTCTTCAATGTCAATTATTTCAAAAAAATTTAGGGGCAATTCTTTTTCTCCAATCAGAGTAAGATATTCATTAACAGCTCTGCGATCAATCATAATTTTTCCACCACCAGCCCAATGACGATTGTTCTCCCTCTTTTTCAAACCAGAAATCCAATATTCATCGCCGTTTTCAATATCTACATAGTTAGAATAACCACCATTATATTTTTGAAAAGCATGGTCATTAAAGTAAATGGTTTTCTTGGTTTTTGAAGTTTTCACATATCCAATCCATGCTGGACCATCATCAGAATATCCAGTTTTTAGTTCAATATACATTAAATCTTTAATCATTTATATCACTCCTAAATTTAAAATTCTTATGTTACTGGATTGAAAGAGGCATTTTAATATAGTTTTTTGAAAAATACTTTTTCATTGAATATTCTTGTAATTGTCATATCAACGATAACCACCAAAGCCATGCCCACTACGGCTGCCAACACTGTATAAATAATATTCACTACTTAACCTCCAGAAATTCTAATTTTCAATTTTACAAGTTGGAATTATTCTTTACTATCCATCCACATTAAAACCTTCTTACAATTAGGACAATGCCATGCAGGACTTTCTATAACTGATGTTTTTAGGCTAATGCTTTTTTGCGTAAAAAAGCCTTTTATTCCAGTTTTCCAGTTTTTTTCTTCATCAGAAGTAAATTCGTACCAATGCCCACCACCTTGTCCTATACCTTGAACAGTTCCCTGTTCCATTTCCATTCCACAATCTAAACATTTCATATGCTACTTTCACCTCCACGTAAATTCTTTACATAAGTCTGCTTATCAGGTTATATGCTGTGACTACATAGACGAAAATTGCGATGCCTACAAATATCATAGCATCTTTCTTCGCACCCTTATCATAACACTCCTTTGCATTTGTCAAAAAAGTTAATCCCATAAATACAAACATAATCGGTAGTGTTATATTAGTAGAAACTATGTTCATCAGTCCCAGCGAGCCAAAAATGATAGTTAATACGCTAAATATTGCTTTCCATATACGCATACATAGTCCTCCTTTACAAATTCATATTCGTTCAAACGACAAATATCTCGTTCCTTGAAAAGTCAGCCTACCAGTATCCCCTTCTACAAGCATCCCATATTCTGTTCCAGAAACGCAAAGCTCTATTCTGTCTCCACTTTCCACCAAAAACGTCACATAATACGAAGTGCTGATTGTAGTATGGAATCCGTGTGCACTGCTCAAATCACCTACATTTGCATGTTGATGATGCGTAATGTTTTCTCGCTTTGCAGCAACGACAACTGACACTGCTAATCTAGGTGACTGATTATTCTTATTCCATGTGATAATTCTTCTCACCAAAGAGAAAATAATGATACCAACCACAATAATAAACATGATTGGAAACATAACGTTTATCAATTCAAGCATCTCAAACGCCCTCCTCGTGTCACCAGATTTTTTGTTTTGGAAACTTCTAATTTTCAATTTTACAAGCTGGGATTTTATTATCGCTTACTACTCTATATCGTCATCATGTTTATTAGTAAAAAGACTCCCAACAAACATTCTCACTCCCAGTCTTACGTTTTACATAAGAAAGGTAGTCATACACCTATATGACTACCCTGACTACTAAGCTCTATTGTTCTCTTTCTGATTATTTCTCTTAAAATAACCTAACATTACGATCAGCATTAATGCAACTGAGGCAATCATTACATGCAATTTTATATCTGTGCTGTCCCCTGTTTGTACCTGTTCTGCCGGTTTTGATGGTTTTGAAGGTTTTGAAGGATTGTCAACCTTCTTATTATATGAATTGTAAAACATTAATTCTCCATACTTCTTACCATCATTTTT
>OHGT01001446.1_pt1 | contig 10206 bp, 8 predicted proteins | sample 1567861 | NCBI WGS metagenome assembly OHGT01 (sample SAMEA3879533, study PRJEB24766) | human gut metagenome | biome: human-associated habitat; feature: feces | place: USA | collected 1985/1987 | reverse complement strand
ATGGGTAAGACCATCGGCGCAGTGAGCTTTCTGCAAATCCTCGCGCCGGAGCTGAATGACCGGATGCTTGCTGATTTCCTTGACATGGACAGCAACATCACGGTCAATTTTCATATCCGCACCATTGATCAGGCGAAGGCAATCAAGTCCATCAAGATGAAGATTACCGATCTTGATAAGATGAAAATTGAAGAACAGAAGAAGGCGGTTCGCTCCGGCTACGACATGGACATCATCCCGTCCGACCTCGCTACCTACGGAGGTGAGGCAAAGCGGCTTTTGCAGGATCTTCAAACGAGAAATGAGCGTATGTTCCTTGTAACGATCCTCATTATGAACACCGCACCCAACCGGCAGAAGCTTGAGAATGCTGTTTTCCAGACGGCTTCCATCGCTCAGAAATACAACTGTGCGCTCAAGCGGCTGGATTTCCAGCAGGAAGAGGCTCTGATGTCTTCTCTCCCCATCGGTCTTAATCAGGTGGAGATTGAACGCGCTCTGACAACATCCAGCACAGCGGTTTTCATTCCTTTTACGACGCAGGAGCTTTTTCAGGGCGGCGAGGCTTTGTACTATGGTCTCAACGCACTTTCCAACAACATGATCATGGTTGACCGGAAGCAGCTCAAAAATCCCAATGGGCTGATCCTCGGTACACCCGGCAGCGGCAAGTCATTTTCTGCAAAAAGAGAAATGACCAACGCCTTCCTTATCACAGAGGATGACATCATCATCTGTGACCCGGAAGCAGAATACTTTCCCCTTGTCCAGAAGCTCGGCGGTCAGGTGATCCGTGTATCTCCTGTCAGCCCTGACTTCATCAATCCGCTTGACATCAACCTGAACTATTCGGAAGAGGAAAACCCGTTGACGCTTAAATCTGATTTCATCCTCTCCATGTGCGAGCTGATTGTCGGTGGCAAGGACGGATTGCAGCCTGTGGAAAAGACAATCATTGACCGAAGCGTCCGCATGGTCTATCAGGACTATCTCTCCGACCCTGTGCCTGAGAAAATGCCCATCCTCGAAGACCTCTACAATATCTTGCGCAAGCAGAAGGAGCCAGAGGCACAGCGCATTGCGACTGCTCTTGAGATTTATGTTCACGGCTCTTTGAATGTCTTCAACCATCGGACAAATGTGGATGTTCATAACCGTCTCGTCTGCTATGACATCCGCGAGCTGGGCAAGCAGCTCAAGAAGCTTGGAATGCTCATCGTGCAGGATCAGGTGTGGAATCGAGTCACGGTCAACCGCGCTCAGCACAAGGCTACCCGCTACTATATGGATGAGTTCCATCTGCTTCTCAAGGAAGAACAGACGGCGGCATACAGTGTCGAGATTTGGAAACGGTTCAGGAAATGGGGCGGGATCCCTACCGGAATAACGCAGAATGTGAAGGATTTGCTCGCTTCGAGAGAAATTGAGAACATTTTCGAGAACAGCGATTTTGTCTATCTCTTGAATCAGGCGAGCGGAGACCGGAAAATTCTCTCCGCTGCGCTGAACATCTCTCCCAGTCAACAGAACTATGTGACTAATTCCAATGCCGGTGAGGGACTGATCTTTTATGGTTCCACCATCGTTCCCTTCAAAGACGATTTCCCGAAGGACACAACGCTCTACCGGCTGCTTACAACCAAACCCGAAGAGACCATCCAGAACTAACAGGAGGAAAAGATAATGGTTAAAATGATTGCGATGCCCGTTAAGGACGCTATGGAATACGGCGAGAATGCGACTGCCATGTTTGCTCTGCTTGCGGAGCTGAGCGATATGCTCAAGACCGAAAGCCGCCTTAAAAAGCACCACCGTCCCTATCTCCATGTGCGGGAACAGATCGACGAGAAGGTGAAACAGACCGATTATCTTCTCGGCAAGGTGGCTGCGGATATGCTTGCCCTGCGATGCAGTATCCTTCCGCTTGATGACGAAGCCGATTGCGAGAGCTGCGGTTGCTTTGACTGTGAAGGAGATTGCCTGATGTGTGAGGATTCCCCCTGCAACAGAAAAGACAACAAATATGCGGAGAAGGAAACTCCTTTTGCGGATGCAGAGGATGATGCAGACACCGTTACTATCCCCAAGGAAAGGTATGACCTCATGGTGGAGGATCTGCTGACGATGGCTGAACTGATCGATATGGTATCGGATATGCGAGCCAACGATGTGAGAGCCATCCGTGAGCTTGCCAAGTACATCCCTGGCTTTGCCGCCTATGAGAAAAATCGCCTCTCTGTATACCGTGACGCGGCGAAGGAAGCTGAGGACATCATCAACCGGTGGGGTGATGAGCTGGACGAGGATGACGAGCCGGACGAGTATTTCTCCGATTGATCTGCCTCTGGCTGAGAAAAGGGGTGATAAACATACAGCTTGACACAATTTATACCGGTGACTGCCTCGATGTTTTGAGAACACTGCCTGATGAGACTGTACACTGCTGCGTGACCTCCCCTCCATACTACGCACTGCGCGACTATGGCGTGGATGGACAAATCGGCAGAGAGGCAACGCCGAAGGAATATATCTCGCGCCTGACCGATGTTTTCACAGAAGTCAGGCGTGTTCTGCGTCCAGATGGAACACTCTGGCTGAACATTTCAGACACCTACGCTGGCAAAGCAAATCAGGGAAACTATTCGGATCCGAAAAACCCAAGTGGCAGGAACGGTCAGGCTGTGGCTCTCAACTACAAGGTTGAGGGCTGCAAGCCGAAGGACATGATTGGGATTCCTTGGATGCTGGCATTCTCCCTCCGAGATTCCGGTTGGTATCTCCGCAACGACATAATCTGGATGAAGGAAAACCCCATGCCCGAGAGCGTTAGAGACAGATGCGCCCGGTGTTATGAACATATCTTCCTATTCGCCAAGTCGCGGAAGTATCACTTTGACCACAAGGCGATCTCAGAGCCGATTGCTCCTGATCCCCGGTCAGCCTCAACAGCAGACCATCAACCGTCCTCGTGAGCATGGCGCAATCACTGACGCTGAGATTAACCCGCTGCGCAACAAACGGGATGTGTGGGTGATCAACACTGTCCCATTCAAAGGAAGCCACTATGCCGCTTATCCTCCGAAGCTGGTAGAAACCTGTCTTCTTGCCGGTTGCCCGGAAGGAGGCGTTGTACTTGATCCATTTATGGGCAGCGGAACAACCGGTATGGTGGCGAAGCAGCTCAACCGACACTTTATCGGTATTGAGTTGAATCCTGAGTTTACAGACATGGCGTATCGCCGGATTGGAGGTGAAATTTGATGGCGCATGAGCAGTTGAAGCCAAAAGATAAGATTGTTACGAGGATGACCAGAGTCGGCGCAGTGGAAGAAAATCTCACAGAAGACTCATCTGAGCGCGTTTCCCAGCGACTCCAAGATGCCGAGCTGGTCAAGCCGCACTCAGGAGAGGTTATCCCCTCGGTTGGAGTCGATACTCCTGATGTTTCCGTTAAGCACCATCAAGCAATGGCAATGCAGTTCCAGGAGCAACAGAAGGAATCCGCAGCGTCCCTGTCAGAGGACTATCAGACGGAGCCTTATCTGCCAGCAGACATTCCTCATACAGACGCTCCTTCATCTGCCCCGGCATTTTCAGAAGCCTATCATGCCTCGCCGGTTGATTCAGGCTCGATTTTTGCAAATTCCGCAATAAGCGGAGCTGTCCGTGGGTCACATACCGTCGAGGTGGCAGATGGCGAAAACATTTTTAGCAGTGCAGCCAAAACAGCAGCAGATAGACCGGATTATGATGGAGATGTTCCCACTACGGACAGGATTCGGATGCTTGAGAAAAAATCAGAACAAGCGCATGAGCGTTTGGATGCTGCCCGTGAAAATCTGCCCACACGAAAAGTTCTCAAGAAAGAGCGGGTTTTCGATGAAGAAACCGGTAAGGGTAAGACACGGCTTTATTTTGAGGATGAGCTAAAGGTTCCCAAGGGCAAAAGTAAACTGCAATTTGAGGCTGACAAAACTGTCCGTAAGGTCGGAGACACGCTTGCCTCTGGTATACACGGAAAAATCCATGAGGTCGAACAGGAAAACTCAGGCGTAGAAGCTGCGCATAAAACCGAGATAGCTGCCGAGTCAGCCGCACGACACTTCTCTCATCACAGGCAGAAAGCAGTCAATAAACCATATGAGAAGCTGTCCAAGCTGGAACACGAGGCTCAGGTTGCCGACACCAAGCTTCATTACGCAAAAACCCAGCAGGAGCATCCTGAGATGAAAAAGCAGCGTGTCAATATGAATAAGCACTACCAGAAGCAGAGTATCAAGAAAGAATATGCTGCTGCGAGGAAGGCAGGATCCCAGACTGCCGGAGCTGCCACCAAATCCACCGGGAAAAAAGCCCGCGAAAAGGCAACGGATAAGGTCAAGGAGTTTTTCTACAAGAATAAGAAGGTCTTCCTCTGGTTCGGAGTTGGGCTGATGTTCCTTGTTCTGATTGCCGCTGGTATCAGCTCTTGTACGGCGATGTTTTCATCTACCGGCTCGACAGTGATTGCAACATCTTATCTCAGCGAGGACGATGCAATGCTCGGCGCAGAGGCGCAGTATTGTGAAATGGAGGCAGAACTGCAAGACTACCTTGACAGCTACGAAAGCACCCACGATTACGATGAATACCATTTTGACCTTGACGCGATTGAGCATGATCCATATGTCCTGATCTCCATCCTATCGGCTCTTTATGAAGGTGAATTTACCCTTTCCGAGATACAAGGAACGCTGGAAATGCTGTTTGAGAAGCAGTATATCCTTACAGAAGAAGTGGAGGTGGAAACCCGATACCGCCGGGAAACCCGGTATGACAGCGAAGGAAATCCCTATACCGTCCGCGTTCCTTATGATTACTACATCTGCTATGTTACGCTGGAAAACTTTAATCTCAGCCATGTGCCGGTATACATCATGTCGGAAGATCAGCTCTCGATGTACTCAGCCTATATGTCCACATTGGGCAACCGTGAGGATTTGTTTGGTAATTCAGAGTATGTGGACAAGTATATCACAAACCCTCCCGCAAACTATGATGTTCCGGCTGAGTATCTGGATGATGCTACTTTTTCAGCACTCCTGACCGAAGCCGAAAAGTATCTCGGCTATCCCTATGTATGGGGCGGCAGCAATCCTGATACCTCTTTCGACTGCTCCGGTTTTGTCTCATATGTGCTGACAAACAGCGGACTCGTCAACACAGGAAGGCTCGGTGCGCAGGGACTTTACAACATCTGTACCCCTGTTTCTAATCCGCAGCCCGGTGATCTGGTCTTCTTCCAAGGCACTTACGATACGACCGGCGTGTCCCATGTGGGAATCTATGTGGGTGATCAGGTCATGTTGCACTGTGGAGACCCCATTCAATACACATCAATCAATACCTCCTATTGGCGTTCTCACTTTTTCGCCTATGGGAGACCCCCGTATTAAGCGAAAGGAGCATCTGTATGAACCCGAAATATCAGAAGGTCTGCGCAGAGATTGCAAAGACAGAGAAGAAGGTCGAGGATCTTCAAGCGCAGCTCAAGGAGCTGTATGACAAGAAAACTGAGATGGAAAACCTTGAGATCATCAATACTGTCCGGGCAATGGTCATGGACAAAGATCAGATTATGGCGTTCCTCTCCACCATGAAGGGCGGCAGCACAAAGCCGCCGGTTATTTCTGAAACGGAGGTGTCTGAGCATGAGTAAAAGAAAAGGACTTCGGCTGTTGACCGTCTTTGTTCTGTGTGTCCTGATGGTGTGCAGCCTGTCGGTAACTGCATTTGCCGGTGCGGATGATACGCCCCAAGAGCTTCCTGTTACCGGTGGAGCCGAACCGGAAACTGTTCCCGAAACCGAGCCGGTGGAAACCACTCCTGAAACTGAGCCGGAAACTGAGATTGAGCCGGAAGCACTCACTCCGGGGGAGGCGTTCTACGATCCCGGTAACGCTTATACCCGCGACCTGCTTTATGATGAAGCTGCAAACAAACAGTTTATCACCATCCAGACGAAAAACGGCAATACCTTTTACATCGTCATTGATTATGACGCGCCCATCAACGAAGAAGAAGAACAGTACCAGACCTATTTCCTGAACATGGTGGATGAAAGTGACTTGCTTGCTCTGATGGATGAGGAATCTGCCGCCGAGCTTACAACCTGTAATTGTACCGAGAAGTGCGCTGCTGGTGCTGTGAATACGGAGTGTCCGGTTTGTAAAAACAATATGAGTGAATGTTCCGGTACGGAACCTGAGCCGGAAGTACCGACTGAGCTGGAAGAGCCTGTTGAAGAAGCGGAAAAGCCGACCTCCAATATTGCTTTGATTGTTGGCGTGATTGCCCTTGTAGGCATTGGCGGCGGTGCATATTACTATTTCAAGCTCATCCGCAGTAAGAAGCAGAAGGATGAAGACTTGGATTTCTTCGATGATGACGGCTACGAGGAAGAGGAATACATCAACGAAGACACCGAGCCTGACATTGCCGAGGATGACGAGGAAAAGGATGGTGAAGAGGTCTGATTTTAGTCGTTGCAGAGAAGCCGAGCGTGGCTCAGTCTATTGCGAAGGTGTTAGGTGCGACATCTCGCAAAGACGGTTGGCTTGAAGGAAACAACTACATCGTTTCATGGTGCGTTGGACATCTCGTAGGGCTTGCAGATGCTTGTCTCTACGATGTTCGCTATGCAAAATGGCGATATTCGGATCTGCCCATTGTACCGGAGGAATGGCTTTATGAAGTTCCGAAGGACAAGGCGCAGCAGTTCAAAGTTCTCCGTGATCTCATGAAGGATAAGCGTGTCACCGAGCTTGTCTGTGCCACTGATGCAGGACGCGAGGGTGAGCTTATTTTCCGGCTCGTCTACAACAAAGCCGGATGCACCAAACCATTTAAGCGTCTATGGATCAGCTCTCTTGAGGATTCAGCTATTCGGGAAGGATTCCATCATCTGCGGGACAGCAGCGATTACGATAAGCTTTATGAGGCAGCTCTTGCCCGTTCAAAGGCTGATTGGATCGTAGGCATCAACGGTACGAGGCTATTTTCAACGCTCTATCACAAGAAGCTGGTGGTTGGGCGCGTCCAAACACCTACGCTGGCGATGCTCGTTGAGCGTGAAGGCAAAATTTCCACCTTCCGCAAGGAGAAGTATTTCAACATCCATGTAGAGAAGGACAGCTTAAAGGCTGACATGGAAAAGGTCAAAAATAAGGATGAGGCAAAAGCGATTGCGGCGGCTTGCGATAAAAAGCAAGCCGTCGTTTCTTCTGTCCGAAAGGAAACGAAGTCGGCAAATCCTCCGAGGCTCTACGATCTGACCACCTTGCAGCGAGAAGCCAACCGCTATTTTGGTTTCACTGCGCAGCAGACGCTTGAGCTGGTACAGTCTCTCTATGAAAAGAAGCTCCTGACCTATCCGAGAACAGACAGTCAGTTCATCACTGATGATATGGAAGGCACTGCCCGTCAGGTTATCTCCATCGTATGCAGGAAGCTGTCGATGTTTGAAGGTCTGGGGCATGATCCCGACATCGGGCGTGTGACCAACAACGCAAAGGTCACTGACCACCATGCCATTATCCCTACTGTCCAGCTTGAAAAGCAGGACATCGGTGAGCTGCCTCAGTCTGAACAAAAGATCATCTCTCTGGTCGGTATGCGCCTTTTGGCTGCAACCGGTGAGAAGCATATCTACGATGAGACCCGGATCATTATTCTTTGCGAAGGTTATGAGTTCAGGACAAAGGGCAAAACCGTTGTTCAGGACGGGTGGAAAGGCATTGAGCAGCGTTTCAAAGCTTCTCTGGGGAGTAAGGACAAGGAAGAGACTGAAAAGGTGCTTCCTGCTGTCCGCGAAAACGCTGTGCTGGAGTCCGTGTCTGCCAGCGTGACGGAGCATTTCACAACCCCTCCGAAGCCCTATACTGAGGACACATTGCTCTCCGCGATGGAGACTGCTGGAAATGAAGAGTTCGATGATGAGACTGAAAAGATAAGGTCAAACCCATGCAAGCATGGGTTAGGTACTCCTGCCACTCGTGCCGGAATCATTGAGAAGCTTGTTAAAGGCGGCTTTATCGAGCGTAAAGGCAAGTCCCTCGTTCCTACGAAGGACGGCAATAATCTCGTATGCGTCCTGCCGGAGCAGATTACTTCGCCTTCCATGACTGCTGAGTGGGAAAACACACTGATGCAGATTGAGCGTGGTCAGGCTGATGCCGGGAAGTTCCTTGACGGCATTGTCGGTATGACTACCTCTCTGGTAAAGGCATATCCGTTCCTCTCCGAAGCCGAAGCAGCCCGTTTTGATACGGGCAAGGAATCCATCGGCAAATGCCCTCGCTGCGGATCTCCGGTCTATGTCGGCAAGGGCAATTACTACTGTTCCAGCAAGGATTGTTCCTTCTGCTTGTGGGAGGATAACAAGTTCTTTGCTTCAAAGAAAAAGAAGCTGACAAAGAAAATCGCTAAGGAGCTGCTTGACAAGGGATGGTGTCGAGTGACGGGGCTTTATACCCCGAAGAAGCCTCAGCTCTACGATGCGATTATCAAGCTGGATGACAGCGGCGGCAAGTATGTCAGCTTCAAGATGGAGTTTGACCGATGACGCGCCCTAAGTATGTCGCTGCTTGCAGCGGCGGCAAGGATAGCGTCGCAACCCTGCTTCTGGCGGCTCACCACAATGAGCCGCTGGATGAAGTTGTGTTCAGTGAGGTCATGTTTGATAAGACCACATCCGGCGAAGTCCCTGAGCATAGGGACTTCATCTACGACAAACTCAAGCCCTTCTGTGAAAACGAGCTGGGCGTGAAGTTCACGATCCTCCACGGTCCTAAAACCTACGATGATATTTTCCATCACATCATCGTTCGCGGACCCCATGAAGGTGAAAAGCGCGGCTTTGCATGGGCTGGAATGTGTGCAGCAAACAGAGAGTGCAAAACAAATCCGATGAAGAGGTACAACAAAACGCTGTCTCCCGATACCGTCAGCTATATCGGTATCGCTGCTGATGAGCCGAAACGCCTTGCCAGACTTGAAGGCTCTCCGAAGATTAGTCTTCTCAGCAAGTACAATTTGACAGAAGCCGATGCACTCAAGCTCTGTGCTGACCATGACCTCCTATCACCGATCTACGAGCACTGCCGGAGGAATGGCTGTTGGTTTTGTCCCAACGCAAGCGACTCCGAGCTGCGGCACATGATAACGCACCATCCCGAACTATTTGACCGGCTGATCGAATGGGAGCATGAGGACAATGTTTTCCATCGCCGGTTGACAAGAAGAGAAACCCCGTCTGAGGTAAAAGCTCGCCTTTTGGGAAAGCCTCAGACGGGGCTTTTTATTCCCAAATCATTATGATTGGAGGTTGAGAAATGGCTGAAAACAGAAATGCCCAGCAAGTCAGGGAAATCACCGATAAGCTGGAACAGGGCATCAAGGAACTCTTTGAATCGGAGCGGTTCAAGGAATATCTTCGCACGATGTCCAAGTTTTATCATTACTCCTTCAACAACACCCTGCTCATTGCCATGCAAAAGCCGGAAGCAACGCTGATCGCCGGATATACGGCATGGCAGCGTAACTTTGACCGCCATGTGATGAAGGGTGAAAAGGGCATCAAAATTCTTGCCCCTGCCCCCTATAAGGCGAAGGTGAAGATGGAGAAAATCGATCCTAAGACACAGAAGCCGATGCTGGATGCTGATGGCAAGCCAATAACTGAGCTGGTGGAGGTTATGCGTCCCGCCTTCAAGGTGGTCAGCGTCTTCGATGTTTCCCAGACGGACGGCAAAGAGCTTCCCGACATCGTGGTGGATGAGCTGACAGGCAGCGTGGAGAATTACGCTGCCTTTTTTGATGCGCTCAAACAAGAATCTCCCGTTCCGATTGCTTTTGAGGATATTCCCGGTGGTGCAAAGGGCTATTATCATCTGGAAGATCGTCGTATCGCCATTCAGGAAGGAATGAGCGAGGTACAGACGGTCAAAACAGCGATTCATGAGATTGCTCACGCAAAGCTTCATGCCCTTGACCAGCCGGATCCTGACCCTCAGTGGAAAGTCGTGATGGTCAGCGAAGGAGGCGCCAAGTATGACTTTCAAACGGCGTTTGAGACGGAGGCTGACGCGATTGCCGCTGCGGAAGCTGCGGATTGGCGGTTCGTTGACGAAAATCAATTTGAATGGAGGCTTGAGGTCGAGGAAGATA
>OHGT01001440.1_pt1 | contig 10232 bp, 5 predicted proteins | sample 1567861 | NCBI WGS metagenome assembly OHGT01 (sample SAMEA3879533, study PRJEB24766) | human gut metagenome | biome: human-associated habitat; feature: feces | place: USA | collected 1985/1987 | reverse complement strand
AGCCATTTCAGCTGCTTAAACCTGAGGTTTGGGGAGCTAAAGTGTAGCATTGGGGGAGCAAACCTGCGGCATTTCGAAAGGAGATACGAGAGGGGAAATAAAAAAGGAGAAGCAACGCTCCTCCTTTTATGCCAATTTAAAACTGAATTAGAATTAAAATTGCAGTTACAAATATACAACATCCCAAAGCCGATGTCAAGTGTTTCCGCCTTTTTTATTGTAAACTGCACAGATTTATCAATAAAGTATCAAGAACTTCTTAGTTTCGTGAAAACAGGTTATATTTGCCTTTGTCTAATCAATATTACCCATTAACATCGAATATGGAAAAGCACTTATATATTTTGGTCATGTCGGCACTCATTCTACTCTCTGCATGCAGTAAGACAAAAGCCCCTGACTCCATCAAACTGACCTGCAATATCAACACTTTTGACGCTCCGATATCCTGCATAAACCAGTCTCCTACTGATCCCGACAAACTTTATATCGGACAGGAAGACGGTTGCTTCATCGAGAAAGTTGTAAACAACTACCATACATACTCCATAAACAGCAACCGTAGGATATATGATATCTTAGAATACAACCAATATACTCTGTTCATCGGCACCCGTGATGCCGGCTTGAAACTGTTTTCCAAAACCTCCGGGCAAACACAGTCTTACTACATCAAAGACAAGAATCTGAATTATTCCGTATATAGCCTTGCCCGCGACAACGCCAATCAGATATTATACGTAGGGACAAGTAACGGTTTGTACCAACTAAATCTGCAAGATAAAAACAGCTGCCACGAACTACTTCCGGTAAGAATAGGCAAAGGCGACAAGAGCTGTAGCATCAACAAAGTGTTGGTAAAAGACAAGACACTTTATGTTGCCAGCGACTTGGGCTTGTTCATTGTACAGCATCCGGAGCAAGATTTCAACCGTCCGGTCATCGATTCCCTCACAACCAATATCAGCATCTACAACGATACCGTATACGCTCTGCTAGAGAATGCCATCATCAAAGTAGCTCCTAATAAAGAGAAAACTTTAATGCGTAAAGGGAAATACTACCTATACGCCCAAGGCCCTAACAAGGCTGAATGGTTCATCACAAGTAATTCCATCTTATACACCCAAGAACAACAAACCTTAGTATATAATTTACCCGATGGAATCAGCATCACCGCCAAACAAGTAGGAGCCTTGGGAAATGACTTCCTATATCTGGCATGCAAAGAATCGCTACTTGCCTTTGCCTTACGCCAGCACTCCGTCGGTTCCGAAAACAATGTAATTGCAGTCAGCCCCAAGAGAACCGGAGACAGCATTTATTTTATCACCGACGACCTCAGGCTGCACCTGTACAAGTTTATCTACAATCATCCGGAATTCAAATCCAAATCCTTAGGTGCCATCGAAGGCTTGGATGTAACCGGCAACGACATCATAAAGTTTCTTGAAACCGACCGGAACACTTTCTTCCTGGCAACCCGTAAGAAACTCTACAAGATCAAGAACAACAAGGCGGAGAATATCTTGCAGTTCAGCAACTCCAAAGGACAGAACAATATCACCACCCTATACTATTCTCCGGCCGAACAACGCCTTTATATCGGAACAAGACAGTTTTTGGGCTTTGTAGACGATAAAGCAAAGCGCATCGTCACCCCTATCCCCATCGTTTCCAGCCAAGGCCAGAAAGACACTATTGATGCCTACATCACCGGAATATGCGAGAATGGGGATAGTATCTACGTTGCCACCTTGAACAAAGGATTGTATGCGAAACCTCTGAAGAATGCGCAAACTCCTTTCCAACAGATACGTGATTTGTCTGATTACGAAAGTACCTACAGTCTGATAGCCAACGGAAAAAACATATATCTAAACACCTCGCTAGGTATCGTCAACGATGCAAACGGCGAATTACTACCCATCAGACATGTAAAGGACATTGCCGGTGTGCTTGAAAAGAATCCCAACGAAGGTTTCTTTATCCTCTACTACTATGGCTTGAGCTTCAAGGGACTGGGCAGCCCCGAAGTTCCCACTCCCCTATTCAATGATTTAGCCTTCGGCAAACCTTGTATCGCCGTCAACGGACGAAAAGCAGTAGTAGGATGCAAATCAGGTCTGTTCCTTTTCGATGGCAAAACTGAACTAACCCCCATTTCCATAGAAAAAGAGAAGCACTCATATAGTATTTACCTCCTGATTTCGGTCGGAGTGCTTATTCTCTCCATGAGTATTCTCTTCTTTTTGAAACGCAAGCAACACCCCATTCAGGACGCATCAGGAGCCAACTTGGATGAAAAAAGGATAATTTTGGATGATCCTACGGACAATTTGGACGAGATAGAGAAAGACATACAAGCCATCGACAGGCAAGCGAAGCTACTCTTCGACACCCTGGGAATCAGAAAAACCGATGCCGAAGAAGACATGCGCCGGGAACTGAAACAAATCTGCCTCGACTTTGCCGACAAGCATCCTGAACTAGGCAAACTATCCTTTATGAAGCGCAGAGGCAAAGAACGCTACTTCATCACCCTCCTGCTGCTTATAGAAGATATCGACGCCAACATCATCTCAAGAGTATTAGATGTAGATCAAGCTACAGTGACCCGCCATAAATACAATGTCCGGAAAGAAATAGAACAGCTCTATCCGGACAATGAACCCGATTACAACATGATCCGCCTGCTCTACGAACGCGTAAGCACAAGAAAGAAATAAACTTCATCTTTATATTTACTAAAAGAGTAGCATTGGAAAGATTTTCATCCGTCTTTCCAATGCTTTTTTCATCCTTTTTTCTACTAGGACAATCTTGTCATACGAAAGGATTGAAAAAGTATTTCCAGGATAATCGCGAACACTACTTTTGCTCCCATCAAACACGAGCCACCCGGCGAAAGTCCGAAAGCCCGAGTCTGATAAAAACGTTTTTCGAAAAACCTATAAACCTTTTTAGTAATAACCGTTTAAAACATCCTTTATCATGAAAACAAAATTTACCTTACTTCTATTGTGTTGTGCCCTTTCATTCAATGTATTTGCACAAGAAAAAAAGATTAAAGACAAAAGAACCAATCCTGACTTATATTTCCTTGAAGAGTCCGAAGTAGCCAACAGCCTGGATCTCTTGCCTCCTCCTCCCGAAGCCGGAACGATCCTTTTCTTATACGACAAGGAACGTTATGACTGGGGCAAACTGCAAAGAGATACCCCAAGAGGCGACCAAGCCGCACAAGACGCCCGCGTGGACGGTAATGGTGTACCCTTAGCCTTCTCTGAAGCATTCGGTATCGAGATATCCAAAGAAAAAACTCCGGAGATTCATAAACTCATTATTAATATGAGAGAAGATGCAGGCGACCTCGCTACCCGTGACGCCAAAAACCACTACATGCGTGTTCGTCCCTTCAGCTTCTTCAACGAGATGACCTGCAACCCCGAACAACAAAAAGAACTTTCAACCAACGGATCATATCCTTCCGGTCATACTGCAATCGGCTGGGCTACCGCCCTCGTCTTGGCAGAAATCAACCCGGACAGACAAAACGAGATTCTGAAAAGAGGCTTTGAGATGGGGCAGAGCAGAGTAATCTGCGGATACCACTTCCAAAGTGATGTGGATGCAGCCCGAATTGTTTCCAGTGCCGTTGTTGCCCGTCTTCATGCCAACGACGCTTTCATGAAACAACTCAATAAAGCCAAAGCTGAGTTTGCCAAACTTCAGAAGGCAGGAGCCGTTCAACCAAGTAACCGTAACTAACCTTAAACCTCTAAAACCGTATATTATGAAAAAGATTATGTTGATAGGATTTTCCATCCTATCCTTGCTCACCGTACAGGTGAATGCACAAGAAGAAAAAACATTAAAGGTAAACCCTACCGGAAGAATCCTGATGGATGGTGGTCTGTTTCATTCTGATAATAAAGAATTTGTAGATGGAGTAGCCATACCCGATGCACGTGTGGGTGTCAAAGCATCCTACGGAAAGTTCAAAGCGAAGGTAGATATAGGATATGCATACGGAAAAATAAGTCTGAAAGATATCTTTGTGGAAAGACAGCTTTCCTCCCACTCCTTGCTACGTGTAGGCAACTTCGTTCACCAGTTCGGTCTGCAAAGTTCTACAAGCTCATCTATGAAGGTCACAATGGAAGAACCTACGAGCAATGAAGCATTCTTCAATTCAAGGCTGATCGGAGCGATGTATGTATACGACAAAGGAAGTTTCTTCGGTACGGCAAGCGTCCATGTAGAGAGCGAAGCCCTTAAAAAGAAATCGAATGAACTTGGGAAAATGGGATATGGTGCAATGAGCCGTTTGGTTTATCGTCCTTTACGCAATGACGGAGCTTTGTTTCAAGTAGGCATATCGGGAGGTTACGAAACTCCCAGATACAATAGCAACGAGGAATTGAACCATACCAGCTTTGACTTGGGTGCCAATTTCCCGACCCGCATAGCCAAAGTAAGAGCAGTAAACGCTCTGATTACGGATGCCAAGAATCTGTTCAAGTTTACTCCGGAACTGGTAGCAGCCTATGGACCTGTAGCGTTAGAATCACAATACTACTTCCTCCAAGTCAACAGGGAGAAAGGGTTCACGAACTACAAGGCAAGCGGAGTTTACGGTATTCTGAGGGGATTAGTGATTGGCGGTGACTATAAGCATTCGCATACGGATTGCGGTATTGCCACTCCGGCGCCCGGTTCATTAGAGTGTGTCCTCGGTTACAACTACACGGACATGTCTGATGCCAAAGCTGAAATCTATGGGGGACGGCTGAACGATGTTTCGTTTACCGTGAATTATTACCTGAACAAGTACATGATATGGAGATTCAGATACTCATATACCCGGACTACAAACCGGCAGGGATTTGACAATGAATCCTTAAATGCATTCCAGACAAGATTTCAAATAATATTTTAAACCAACCTTAACTTTAAAAGAGGGAGTGTCAAAAGTACTTCTCACCACAGATTACACAGATTATCGCAGAATATATATACTGATAATCAACAATCTAATTTCAATCCGTGTTAATCTGTGTAATCTGTGGTGAGTTATGACACATCCTCTTTTGCATATTCGGTTATTATACATTCATCAGATATTGCTTGAAGTCAGCAAAGTCTTTCGACATCGACAAGCTCTTCTTCTCGCCGCGCATAAAGGCTTGCAGTTTCTCCGGTATCTCTACCGCTTCTCCGATGATCTTCTCTACCGTATCCTTAAACTTAGCCGGGTGTGCCGTTTCCAAGAAAACACCCGTTTCACCGGGTTGAAGTCCTTCTGCCAAGGCACGGAAGCCGCAAGCACCGTGAGGATCGAGCAGGTAACGATCTTCTTTCCAGACCTTCTTCATGGTTTCGGCAATCTGCTCGTCAGTGTAAGTAGTACCGCTGATTTCAGCAGAGATGGCTGCATGACTGCCTCCATAAAGATCGAGCACGCGGGCAAAGTTACTCGGATCGCCTACATCCATAGCATTGGCAATCGTAGCAATGGAGGGACGGGGATTGTACTTGCCTGTCTGCAGGTACTGATAGAAGATATCATTACGGTTGTTGGCAGCAATAAAACGCTTGATGGGTAATCCCATTTTCTTTCCGAACAATCCGGCAGTGATGTTTCCGAAGTTTCCGCTAGGAACACAAATCACGGCATTATCGGCTTTTCCGGCACGCTTCAGCTGTGCATAAGCATAGAAATAATAGAATGCCTGCGGCAAGAAACGGGCTACATTGATGGAGTTGGCACTGGTCAGTTGCAGATGCTCGTTAAGTTCTCCGTCCATGAAGGCGGCTTTTACCAAAGCCTGGCAATCATCGAAAGTACCGTCTATTTCAAGAGCAGTAATGTTCTGCCCTAAAGTAGTGAATTGTTTTTCTTGTATTTCACTGACTTTACCTTTCGGATAAAGCACATATACATGAATACCTTCCACACCGAGGAATCCATTGGCTACGGCACTACCCGTATCGCCGGAAGTAGCTACGAGTACATTTACTTGCTTCTTGCCTTCCTTGCGGATGAAGTAACCCAAAAGGCGTGCCATGAAGCGACCACCCACATCTTTGAAAGCAAGTGTAGGACCGTGGAACAATTCCAAAGAATAAATATGCTCCGTAACTTGCACCAGAGGAATGTCGAAACTCAATGTATCATATACAATCTGCTTCAATACATCAGCAGGAACATCTTCTCCAAAGAAAGCATCTGCTACCCGATAAGCTATTTCCTGGAAACTGAGTGTGTCGATGCTGTCGTAGAATTCCTGTGGCAACGGTTTGATGGTAAAGGGCATGAAAAGTCCTTTGTCTGCGGCAAGTCCGCGTACTACCGCTTCTTCAAGGGTAGCTTCGGGGGCTTGTTTGTTGGTACTATAGTATTTCATTGCGATATATTTTTATTCACCACAGATTAACACAGATTACCACAGATTAAAAGCAAAAGAGATTATCTGTGGTAATCTGTGTTAATCTGTGGTGGAACTCATAAATTCATTAATAAATTCATCTTCTTTCATCAGTCCGTAACTGCCATTACAAGCGGCTACTTCATCGAAGGTTTGCACCTCGTCCGGCTCGATGCCCGGATACCAAATTAGAAATGGAACAGGCTCGGCAGTATGTGTACGAAGCTCGCAAGGCGTGGGATGGTCGGGCAGCACGGCAATGGCTACAGGCTCATCCCAGTCTTTCACTGCTTCGTAGATAGGACCTACGGCACGTTTGTCCAGGTTTTCAATAGTGAGTGTCTTCAAAGGGATATTGCCTTCGTGTCCGGCCTCATCGCTGGCTTCGATATGCAGATAAACAAAATCGTCAGTTTTCAGAGCTTCGAGGGCAGCGGCTACTTTATTTTCATAATTCGTATTATAAAGTCCGGTAGCTCCTTCTACGGCAATACGGCGCAAACCGGCATAGTAACCGATTCCGTTAATCAAATCAACTGCTGAAATCACAGCCCCTTTCTTGACTTGCGGGAAAGTCTCGGAGAAGGTAGGCATCTGAGGACGGTAACCGGGACTCCAAGGCCAGATACTGTTTGCCGGATCTTTGCCTTCGGCTATACGTTTCAAGTTCAAAGGATGATTCTTGAGCAGTTCCTGCGATTTCAGAATCAAGTCATTAATCAGATCCGCCGTTTCCTGTGCTTCCGGCACCAATGGTTTCACCATCAACGGACGGAAAGGCTTCAAAGGCACATCATGCGGAGGCGTGCAGTCCAATTCTTTATTACCGCCTTTAATAACGAGCAAGTGGCGGTACTGAACTCCCGTATGGAAACGTACGCGGTCATCCCCCAAATTTTCTTGCAGGTATTTTATCAACACGTCGGCCTCCTCAGTAGAGATATGTCCTGAAGAGTGATTCTTCAAGATTTCTCCCTCTACACAAATTAAGTTGCAACGCATTGCTATCTCACCCGGTTGCAAGTCCACACCGATACTGGCAGCTTCCAGCGGTCCGCGACCTTCGTACACTTTCGGAAGATCATATCCCAATACGGACATATTGGCAACCTCACTACCCTGATGGAAACCTTCAGCTACGGTAATCAACCGTCCGTTACGTCCCATGCGGGCTAACTTATCCATATAAGGCGTCTTTGCATATTGCAGGAGCGTCTTGTTCCCTAATGACTTCACCGGCCAATCGGCCATTCCGTCTCCCAATATGATAATATGTTTCATTTTAATAAGTTGAGAGTTGAGAGTTGAGAGTTGAGAATGAAAAGAAACCGGATGGACATGGGCACTCTCCATTCTCAAGTCTCAACTCTCAACTTAATTAAACGTTTGCGATACTCATGATGTCGGCAAAAACTCCGGCGGCAGTCACACCGGCACCGGCACCATATCCCTGAATCATCATCGGATATTCTTTATAACGTTCCGTAGTCAGCAGAATGATATTGTTGCTGCCCTCCAGACCATAGAACGGATGGTTGGCTCCGACTTCCTGCAGGCCGACAGAGGCTTTTCCATTCTCCAGTTTTGCCACAAAACGCCAATGTTTGTTCTCCTTCTCCAAGACTTGACGACGGGCTTCAAAGTCCGCATCCAGACTCGGCACTTTCTTCCAGAAGTCATCCAAAGAACCTTCAAAGAAATCGTTCGGCACAAAAAGATTCTTTTCCACATCTTCCTGTTCGATACGATAGCCCGCTTCACGCGCCAAAATCACCAATTTACGGATTACATCTTTTCCACTGAGGTCGATACGCGGATCCGGTTCGGAATAACGCTCTTCTTGCGCCATCTTGATGGTACGGCTGAAAGGTATATCAGCACTGATCTTATTAAAGATATAATTCAATGTACCCGAAAGCACCGCCTCAATCTTCAATATCTTGTCACCACTGTGAATCAAGTCGTTGATTGTGTTGATAATCGGAAGTCCCGCACCTACATTGGTTTCAAACAGATACTTCACTCCACGCTGACGGGCGATTGTCTTCAATTCACGGTAATTCTCGTAAGCCGACGAAGCGGCAATCTTATTGGCAGCAACGACAGAGACGTTATGCTGCAACAAATCCTTGTACAACGATGCAATATCCGCACTTGCCGTACAGTCAACAAATACGGAATTGAAAATATTCATGCCTACTATCTCTTCACGAATCGTTTGCAAGTTGCTGTCTTTTCCTTTCTGCTTCAGTTCCTCGCGGAAATTGGAGAGGTCGAAACCGTCACGGCTGAACATCGCCTTAGCCGCATCAATGATACCTACCACATGAAGCTTCAGTCCGTTTTCCATCATCAACTTCTGTTGCTGACAACGAATCTGCTCTACCAGACTGCCGCCTACCGTACCGATACCGCAGATAAAGAGGTTCAGTACCTGGTATTCGGACAAGAAGAAAGAGTCGTGAATAACGTTGAGGGACTTACGCAAAGATTTTGCATCCACCACAAAAGAGATATTTGTTTCCGAAGCACCCTGTGCACAGGCTATTACATTGATACCGTTACGTCCCAATGTGCCGAACAGCTTGCCGGCGATACCCGGTGTATGTTTCATGTTTTCACCTACGATAGCCACCGTAGCCAAGTCTCTTTCTGCAAGAATCGGAGAAATCTCTCCCATCTCGATCTCTTTTGCAAACTCCTCATTCAGCACTTCGCAAGCCAAGTCCGCATCGGCATTACGCACACCGATAGAAGTACTGTTCTCGGAAGAAGCCTGCGATACAAGGAACACGCTGATTCCGTTCTTTGCCAATGCCTTAAAGATACGGTAGTTAACACCGATCACCCCTACCATACCAAGTCCTTGAACAGTAATGAGGCTTGTATCATTGATGGAGGAAATACCCTTAATGGCTTTGCTTTGCGGATTGGAAACCTCTTGTTTGATAACCGTTCCCACGCCATCGGGATTAAACGTATTCTTTATTATAATAGGTATATTCTTATGGCATACCGGATAAATCGTAGGCGGATAAACTACTTTCGCACCGAAGTTACAAAGTTCTGTCGCTTCTACATAGCTCAGTTCGGTAATTGTGTAAGCAGTTGAAATGACACGCGGATCAGCCGTCATGAAACCGTCTACATCCGTCCAGATTTCCAGACTATTCGCATCCAGCGCGGCAGCGATAATGGCAGCCGTATAGTCCGAACCGCCACGTCCCAAGTTTGTCACATCTCCTGTCGTCTTATCAGAAGAGATAAATCCGGGCACCAATGCAACCTTCGGCACTGAGCTGAAAGCCTTTTTCACCAGTTCATTAGTCAGCTCCGCATCCAGAATATGTTTATTATGTTTCTTTTCAGTCTTGATAAAAGTGCGCGAATCGAACCATTGCGCTCCCTCAATCAGTTCGGTAACTATGATAGAGGAAAGACGTTCTCCATAACTTACAATGGTATCCGATGTCTTCGGAGAAAGGTCTTTAATCAGATAGATTCCCTGAAAGATGTCTTTCAACTCATTCAGCAGTTCTCCGATCTGACGTTGCAACGACGTCTGCTTTTCACCGGCAGGAATCACTTCTTTAATCATTTCCACATGACGATAAACGATTTCACGGAACTCGCCTTCGTATGCCGAATCTCCCATTGCCGCCATCTTCGACGTGTTTATCAATTTGTCAGTGATGCCTCCCAATGCGGAAACAACTACAATTACCGGCTCAGCAGCCGACTCTACAATTCTCTTTACGCTTAAAATGCTGTTCACGGAACCTACGGATGTTCCGCCGAATT
>OHGT01001438.1_pt1 | contig 10244 bp, 9 predicted proteins | sample 1567861 | NCBI WGS metagenome assembly OHGT01 (sample SAMEA3879533, study PRJEB24766) | human gut metagenome | biome: human-associated habitat; feature: feces | place: USA | collected 1985/1987 | reverse complement strand
CCCGTGTAGTAGATCTTTTCGCTCCGATCGGAGCGAAAAGATCTACTACACGGGCAGACATAGAATCAGAATAACCGCCTTTGCAGAGTTTGAACTTTTCATCCGGGAAAAGAGGGGTTAAGTGTTCAAAAGGAACACGGTCGCGGACGAAAGCAGCGTCACGTCCGTTGATTTTCGAGACTTTAACTAGCGGAAAATATTTTTCTCCTTCCTTAGGCGGACGAATCACTCCTTCTACTACGTCGCCTGTTTTCAAGCCAAATAATTTGATTTGAGATTGCGATACATAGATGTCGTCCGGAGAGGAAAGATAATTGTAATCGGACGAACGGAGGAAACCGTATCCGTCCTGCATAATTTCCAAAACTCCTACTCCGTTGAGGATGTCATCAAATTCGTAAGGTTTCTCACGCTCAATCACTTTACGCTCTTGCGGTTGCTGTGCCGGAAGGTTTTCGCTCGCATTGTTTTGCTGCGTAGCGCGTGGCATTGGCAAGCGTTGTTGGTGCTGATTCTGATTTTGGCCTTGATTTTGGTTGTTGTTACGCTGGAAATTATTATTAGCGTTATTGTTTGCATTGTTGTTGTCGCGTGGACGGACAATGCGTGGACGTTGTTGTTGAGATTGAGACTGTTGCTGCTGAGGTTGGGCTACTTGTTCGGGAGCTGATTGCACGGGCTCTGTCTTTGTTGCTTCAAACTTACCGAAGAGTTCTGTCGGAAGTTCAATCTTTTCAGACGGCAGATCTTCAATTGGAATGAAATCATCATCGTCAGCGCCGGTCAGGATATTACTTTCTTCGTCGATAACCGGTTCAGCTTTCTTTTGCGGTTTGGCAACCACCTTTTTTTCTACAGCTTTTTCTGCGGCGGGTTTATCTTTTTCCACAGCAGGTTTGCTAGGCTTTTCTTTCTTCTCGGTAGATTGTTGCTGCGCCGGAGCTGTTTTTTCCGTTGTTTCGGGGGCTTTCTCCGCAACTACAGGTTTCGCTTCGACACTGTTGGAAGCTACCTGCTTCGTTTCTTCAACTTCTTTTTTATCAGTTGTATCTGAATTTTTGCGCGGACGGCCTACTTTACGTTTAGGAGCAACAGCGTTTTCAGCTTTGGCTTCAACAGCAGGAGTTGCTTTTTCTTTGTTTGTTGTTTCTTCTTTGGGAGCTTGCTGGGCTTTTGCAGGAGCAGCTTCTTTTGTTTTTGTTACTTCTCCGGTCTTTGTTGTGGAAACCACTTTGTCCTCTTTTTTAGCCGGAGTTACACGTGAGCGCTTTTTCTTTTCTTCCTTGCGTTCTTCCTTGAGTTTGTCTGCGGCTACTTTCTTGGTGGCTCCTACAATAGCTTGTTCATCGAGTATTTTGTAAACAAGGTCTTCTTTCTTGTATGAGTCTGTTTTTTTTATGCCTAGTTCTTTGGCAATAATTTGAAGTTCCGACAGATCTTTGTCGTTTAATTGGATAATGTTATACATATAGTATGGTAAGTTATTAATATTTCTTTTTTGCTGAATTATGGACAGTATTGCTATAGCTCATGGCCATAGATATGCGAGCATATATGTTTGTTCTTTATTATGAATTAGGGATGTATATGTTGAATCGTAGAATGTTTCAACGGGGCAAAGATAATAATTTTTTTTGGTTTCATGAACAATCAAACATTTTTTTCCACGTAAAAGTGTATCTTTGCTAGATAAAAGAAAATAGTATGACAGTAAATGAAGCTTATTTAATTTATTTTTCGCCCACCCATACTTCTAAACAAATAGCGGAAGCGATTGTTCAAGGGGCAGGCATAAAAAATATTTTTCCTATAAATGTAACTCAGCAAGCAGCGGAGGAAGTTGTGATTCCTACATCTGCATTAGCCATTGTGTCAGTTCCTGTATATGGAGGGCATGTCGCTCCTTTAGCGATGGAACGTTTACGGAACATTCGTGGTTTGGATGCTCCTACGGTGTTGGTGGCGGTCTATGGAAATCGGGCTTATGAAAAGGCTTTGATGGAGTTGGACGCTTTTGCCACACCTCATGGAATGAAGGTGATTGCCGGGGCTACTTTTATAGGGGAGCATTCGTATAGTACTGACAAGCATCCGATCTCAGTCGGACGTCCTGATGATTCTGATTTGGCTTTTGCTGCGGATTTTGGAAAAAAAATAATGGAAAAGGTGCAGGCTGCCGAGAATATGGATAAACTTTATCCGGTAGATGTGCGTGCCATCAAACGTCCGAGTCAGCCTTTTTTCCCTTTGTTCCGTTTTTTGAGAAAGGTTATTAAGTTGCGCAAAAGTGGTATGCCTCTTCCCCGTACTCCGTGGGTAAAAGATGAGAGTATGTGTACTCATTGTGGATTGTGCGTGATGCGTTGTCCGGTAGGAGCTATAACGAAAGGAGATGAATTGCATACGGATGAGACTAAATGTATCAAATGTTGTGCCTGTGTGAAAGCCTGTACTAAGAAAGCGCGAATCTATGATACTCCTTTTGCAGCTTTGCTGTCTGACTGTTTCAAAAAACAGAAACTTCCTCAGACCATTCTATAGATAATCACCCGTTTGGTTGTTTCGTCAATACGAAAGCGGTTATCTGTTCGTTCACCTATCAACCATGCGATGCGTTCTCCGCAGCAGAGTACCCATTGACGTTCCTTTTGGCTGATAGAAAACTTGCGGTCGGTCAGATAATCGCTTATTTTTTTCTTTCCTTTCATTCCGAAGGGCACAAAGGTGTCACCGGTCTGCCATTTCCGGCAACAGATTTCTTCATTCAGTTTGTCTGCATCGAAACAGGCTGTTTGTTTCTCTTGTGGAATCTGAAAGTCGGAAGTATATTCTTGTTCTTCTCTGATCAGTTGAAAAGGAGGAGTCGCTTTGCTTACAGATTGAACGGCTTCCAATAACAAGAATTCTCTATCTTTTATTATTCTCCATTCTTTACAGCAAAATTGCTTTCCCGGTTGACTGTGGAGCGAACTGGCGATGTCTTTTATTTGTGTAGAGTTGAAGCCTAATGGATGAAACACCTCAAAAAGGATGGCTTCGGGGGCTGGCTCTTTTAGCAGAGAACTGATCCGTATACCTTCTGCTGTAATGATTTTTGTCTTGGCTTCTTCTATATATTTATTATATAGAGTGGCTACATCATTTAAGTAATTGCTGGTTTCTATCAAGTTGTTTTTGACGGACGGATTGATCGTCTGCATGAGTGGAAGAAGGTTGAGGCGTATTTTATTGCGGGTGTATTCATCTTCCAGATTCGTGCTGTCGGTTACGTATTCCTGTTGGATACTTTGGAGGTAGTGAATGATTTCTTCCCTATTAATACAAAGTAAAGGGCGTACGACTACTCCGTTACGGGGACGGATTCCTAACAAACCAGTGATTCCTGTTCCTCTGATGAGATTCAGCAATATTGTTTCTACGCTGTCATCTTGATGATGGGCGACGGCGATGACATCCGCCTGGCAATCCTTCCTCGTTTTTTCAAACCAATTATAACGTAGTTCACGGGCGGCCATTTCGATGGAAATATGTTTTTCGGTTGCGTGTCGGGTAGTATCAAAATCAATGGTATGCAGGTTTATTTTATATTTTTCGCATAATTGGCGGACGAACTGCTCGTCTCGATTTGATTCTTCACCGCGCAGGTGGAAATTACAATGCGCAGCTTCACAACGGTAACCTGCTGTATGCAGGATGCGTAACAATGCAACTGAGTCGGCACCACCGCTCAATGCCACCAGAATCTTATTTTCAGAAGAGAATAAACCTTCTTTTTCTATATATTGTGTAACCCGATGTTGTATCATATTTTGCAAAGATAATGGTTTATTGAAGTATCTCAAGTGAATGTCGCTTGTTTTTAATGGCAGATGGACATTTTGTGGATGAAAATATCTGTTATTTAAAAACAATCTAAATAATTTGCGTGCTCCAAAGTTATGAATTATCTTTGCCGAAAATTTTGAGAGTTATGCGTTTGTCCGAATTAAAAACAGGCGAAAAAGGTGTCATCGTTAAAGTATTGGGGCACGGTGGTTTTCGTAAACGTATTGTGGAGATGGGCTTCATTAAGGGAAAAACGGTTGAAGTGCTGTTGAATGCTCCACTAAGAGATCCCATTAAATATAAAGTTTTAGGTTATGAAATTTCTCTTCGTCGTCAGGAAGCCGAAATGATTGAGGTGGTCAGTGAAGAAGAGGCTAAGAAATTGGCTGAAGAGACTATTTACCACGAGGGACTGCCTGAGGATATTTCTGTAAAAGAAGAAGATATGAAACGGCTGGCGCTGGGTAAACGCCGTACCATTAATGTCGCTTTGGTCGGCAATCCAAACAGTGGCAAGACTTCTTTATTTAATTTAGCTTCCGGTGCTCACGAGCATGTGGGAAATTATAGTGGTGTGACCGTGGACGCCAAAGAAGGGTATTTCGATTTCGAAGGTTATCATTTCCGGATCGTTGATTTACCGGGAACATACTCTTTGTCTGCTTATACACCCGAAGAAATTTATGTCCGTCGCCATATTATCGACGAAACTCCGGATGTCATTATTAATGTGGTGGACTCTTCCAATTTGGAACGGAATTTATATCTGACTACCCAATTGATTGATATGAATGTCCGCATGGTCGTGGCTTTGAATATTTATGATGAATTGGAGAACAGTGGAAATACATTGGACTATCGTTTATTGAGTAAATTGTTCGGAGTGCCTATGGTGCCTACTGTCAGTAAGAAAAATCGTGGATTGGATACCTTGTTTCATGTCGTTATAAATCTTTATGAGGGAGTCGACTTCTTTGATAAACACGGAAATATGAATCCGGAAGTTCTCAAAGATTTGACTGAATGGCATGATTCTTTGGAAGACCGGAAACACCATGAAGAGGAACATCTCGAAGATTATGTGCGGGAACATCGGAAGACCGGACGTGTCTTTCGCCATATTCATATTAATCATGGTCCCGATTTGGAGAGGGCTATTGAGGCTGTGAAAGAGGAAGTATCAAAGAATGAATACATTCGCCATAAATATTCCACTCGTTTTCTTTCTATTAAGTTATTGGAGAATGATCCAGATATAGAACGTTTTGTACGTACTTTGCCGAATGCTGAAAGCATTATCGGTATTCGTGATAAGATGGTGAAACGCATACAGAGCACGATGAATGAAGATTGTGAGTCTGCCATAACAGATGCGAAATACGGTTTCATCAGTGGTGCATTGAAAGAAACATTTACTGATAATCATTTGGAACAGACGCAGACGACCAAAGTGTTGGATGCTATCGTTACTCACCGTATTTGGGGGTATCCTATTTTCTTCCTGTTTATGTATTTGATGTTTGAAGGGACATTTGTACTCGGCGAATATCCTATGATGGGGATTGAATGGCTGGTTGAGCAGATTGGTGATTTGATTCGTAATAATATGTCTGAAGGGCCATTGAAAGATATGCTGGTTGACGGTATCGTTGGCGGAGTAGGAGGTGTGATTGTTTTTCTGCCGAACATCTTGATTCTGTATTTCTGTATATCGTTGATGGAGGACTCCGGATATATGGCACGTGCTGCATTTATAATGGATAAGATCATGCATAAAATGGGGCTGCATGGCAAATCGTTTATTCCGCTCATTATGGGGTTCGGATGTAACGTGCCCGCTATTATGGCTTCCCGTACGATAGAGAATCGAAAAAGTCGGCTTATTACCATGTTGGTTAATCCGTTGATGTCTTGCAGTGCTCGTCTGCCTATCTATTTATTATTGGTAGGAGCATTTTTCCCGAACAATGCGAGTCTGGTCTTGTTGAGTATTTATGCAATAGGTATATTTTTGGCGGTCTTGTTAGCGAGACTGTTTAGTAAGTTTTTGGTGAAAGGGGACGATACTCCGTTTGTGATGGAGCTTCCTCCGTACCGGATGCCGACAGCAAAATCTATCTTCCGTCATACATGGGAGAAAGGGGCGCAATATTTGAAAAAGATGGGAGGAATTATTATGATTGCTTCTATTATCATTTGGTTTCTGGGATACTATCCGAATCATGATGCGTATGAGACGGTAGCCGAACAGCAGGAAAATTCATATATAGGTCAGCTTGGGCGTGCGATAGAACCGGTGATTAAGCCTATGGGGTTTGATTGGAAACTGGGTATCGGTCTGATTTCGGGAGTAGGAGCGAAAGAGTTGGTGGTAAGTACTTTGGGGGTTTTATATGTGGATGATCCGGAGGCTGATGAGGCTAGTTTGGCTGAACGGATTCCGATAACACCGTTGGTTGCATTCTGCTATATGTTGTTTGTTTTGATTTACTTTCCATGTATTGCGGCATTGGCAGCTATCAAACAGGAATCCGGAAGTTGGAAATGGGCGCTTTTTGCAGCTTGCTATACTACGATATTGGCATGGATTGTGTCATTTACTGTTTATCAGATTGGAGGATTGTTTGTATGAATAATTGGCAGGAATGGATAGTGGGAGTACTGGTTGTACTCTGCATTGCCCGATTGGTATATGGTATTTATACTTTTTTTCGTCGTACGCGAGATAGTGGAAATCCTTGTGACAGTTGTGTAAGTGGCTGTGAACTAAAGGATATGCTAGAGAAGAAGCGTAAAGAGTGTGGTGTAAAGAAAAAAAGTACAAAGAAAAATTGCTGTGGATAGTTGGTAATTTCAAAATTTGTACTACCTTTGCAACCGCAAACAAGAAAAATGGTTCCTTGGATGAGTGGCTTAGTCAGCGGTCTGCAAAACCGTGTACGGCGGTTCGAATCCGCCAGGAACCTCAGGCAAAGCTCCGAAACTACTTATAACAAAGGGTTTCGGAGTTTTTCGTTTTTGAGGGGACGCAAATAGGGGCGCAAGCTTTGGATAAATTTATTTTTAAGCAAATCAAGAAAACTCCGAAAGTATGAAATCAATATTCAACGAAGAGCAACAGACGAAGGCTGTATTTATCTTAGAAAGTCCTTTGGCTAAGTTATCCGAACTTTATTCTAATGAAATAAAGGATTTGGCAGTGGTATGGTGTTATTACTCTGGAAAGATAGAGGGCAATACTTATACCTACGTTGAAACGGAAGCGTTATTGAAAGATGGTATCACTTCTGAAAAGAAGTATGAGGATGCCAAGATGCTTAAAAATCTTTATAACACATTCATTTCTGAACTGGAATATATCAATAAAGGAAACAATAAAGAAGCCATAGATGAACGCACTCTGTTTAGGATATATCAATCTATCTCGATTGGACTAGTTTCAAATGAAGAATCAGGTTCATTGCGAACACGTGGTGTTCGTATCAGTGGTACGGAATATATTCTCCCGAAGGACTTGTGCGATATTCGGGCTAAGTTGAATGCAATACTTTGTCAGCAGGAGCAATATACCAATCCATTGGAGCGGGCTGTTTATCTTCATTGCAACATAGCTAAGCTGCAACCTTTCATTGATGGAAACAAACGTACTTCCCGAATGGTGGAAAGCATTGCTTTAATGAACGCTGACATTATCCCCGTCTATTCCTCCAAAGATGCCGATATACTGAACTACAGGAAAGGACTGATTGCCTTTTACGAAACAGGCGATTATTCTCCTTATGCCGATTACTTTCTGAATAAGCAAGTGGAACGAATTAAAGAAATAGAGTAACCATGAATGAAGATATTAAGGAATTACTGAATGAAGTGGATGTGCTCAAAGAGCAACTATCGATTTTGCGTCCACTCCCCGAAGAAGCCTTGAAGAAGATTCAAGATGCTTTGGATATTGAATATACTTATGAGAGTAATCGTATAGAAGGCAATACGCTTACCTTGCAGGAGACTGCCCTTGTAGTAAACGAAGGTGTTACGATTTCGGGAAAGTCGATGCGTGAACACTTGGAAGCTATCAATCATACCGAAGCCATCAGTTATATTAAGGATATTGCCAAACAGGACATAGAGATATGTGAGCGTACCATTAAAGAGATACATGCTCTTATTCTTCATGGCATAGACCGCGAGAATGCCGGAAGATATCGTACCGTTCCCGTTATGATTTCAGGTAGTACGCATATGCCACCACAACCTTATCTGATAGAGAAGCAGATGGAAGATTTCATGCTCCGTTTTAGGCAAATGGAAGAAGAAAAAGTGCATCCCGTACTCGTAGCTGCTTATTTGCATGATGAGCTGGTGCGTATTCATCCATTTATTGACGGTAATGGTCGTACTTCCCGACTGTTGATGAACTTATACCTTCTTCGCAATGGCTACGTTATTATTACCCTGAAAGGTAGTAACGATGCCAAAATCAATTATTACAAGGCATTGGAAAAGTCACACACGGAACATCTGACGGAAGACTTTCAGCAATTGGTTGTTGAAGCGGAGATAGCTGCTTTGCAAAAGTATTTGTCTATTATGGCTTAAAACAGAATGTTTGTTTTGCAATTGTTTTACAGTAGCGAAGCTAAAGAGATTCTAATTAATTGGAAATAAAAGGATTATCTTAGTGGTTTAAAATCCGCCAGGAATCTCCAAATTGAGGAAGGATTAGAAAGTAATTTCTAGTCCTTCTTTGTTTTTTTAAGCATTCAAGGTCTTTTGCATCCAAAAATTAGTCAGACTTAATTTATTAGCCTGTCGTTTCTGCTCCTTTTCCACAGTATACCCTTGTCTTTCGAAGAATGGGCGGGCAGTTAAACTCACTTCTGATGTAATTCGTTCCATTCCCTGTTCAATAGCATATCGTTCTATTTCTTTCAAAAGTATAGTCGCAATGCCTTTACCTTGAAAGTCTTTGTGAACGAACATTGAATGTAGATATCCTTGCGAAGTGATAGAAGAGAAACCTACGATTTGTAATTGCTGGTCAACGGCAACAATAAAGTAATGGGTTTCTATCATTTTCTCTATTTTAGAAAGATCATTTCCGCATGAAGCCCAGTCTTCAACTTCTTCCTGTGAATAATCACGTCTGTTTATTATAAGTACGGTATTTTTGTACAAATCTCTTAGTTCAACACTGTCGGATTGTCGGGCTGTTCTGATCGTAAAGTTCGTTTTCATATTGCATCTCAAATTCATTTTTCCTATATTAGTCGTCGCAAATATAGGAAAATAAACAATACAGTCTATCATGCCATCAAGAAGAAAATAAAGTCAATCTTTCCGTTTTATCTTTGCACTTAAAGAAATATCAGTCTATCTTTGTAGTTGTAAATAAACGATTAAAACAGAATAGTTAAAAACCTCATGAATCGCATAAAAGGTATACTCTATGCGGCGGTATCTTCCTCCACTTTTGGGCTGGCTCCGTTCTTTTCCATCACTTTGTTAATGATTGGATTTTCAGCTTTTGAAGTACTTTCCTATCGTTGGGGGGGTAGCATCAATTGTGCTGACTGTGTTAGGCTTATTTTCCGGGTGTAACTTCCGCTTATCCGTAAAAGACTTCAAAGTTGTCTTTGGCTTAAGCCTATTGCGGGCGATCACTTCATTCAGTCTGATTATTGCCTATCAGAATATAGCCAGTGGTGTGGCTTCCACCATTCATTTTATGTATCCGTTGGTGGTTGCTCTGGCAATGATGTTTTTCTTTCGGGAGAAGAAGTCGCTTTGGGTTCTATTTGCTGTTTTGATATCTTTGTTAGGTGCGGCTCTGCTTTCATTAGGAGAGTTGGACGCAAATAATGGTAATGCGATGGTTGGCTTAGTGGCAGCTTGTGTTTCTGTATTCTCATATGCGGGGTATATCATCGGAGTGCGGACCACACGAGCTGTGAGAATTAATTCTACTGTATTGACTTGCTATGTCATGGGGCTGGGAACTCTTTTTTATCTGATAGGTGCTTTTACCACTTCCGGTTTTCGTTTGGTAACAGACGGATATATATGGCTGATTATTCTAGGACTTGCATTACCGGCTACGGCTATTTCCAATATCACTTTAGTACAGGCAATAAAGTATGCAGGGCCTACTTTGACATCTATTTTGGGTGCTATGGAACCGTTGACAGCCGTCGTGATCGGTGTTTTTGTATTTGAGGAGTTTTTCACTGTCAACAGTGCTATTGGGATTATCCTGATTTTGATAGCTGTTAGCTTGGTTGTATTCCGAAAGCAAAAAAACTAGAAAAGAATTTTCTTTAATGAAAGAAGCTGCTTATCGGTATGATAAACAGCTTTTTACTTTGAAGAGCCTCTTGTCGGATTCGAACCAACGACCCCGAGATTACAAATCACGTGCTCTG
>OHGT01001432.1_pt1 | contig 10322 bp, 10 predicted proteins | sample 1567861 | NCBI WGS metagenome assembly OHGT01 (sample SAMEA3879533, study PRJEB24766) | human gut metagenome | biome: human-associated habitat; feature: feces | place: USA | collected 1985/1987 | reverse complement strand
ATAAATTTCTCCGTAATCTCTGCTTCCTTGAATAATGGCAAATACTTTTCAAAAGCATTGCTTACTTTCCTGACTTTGCAATAAATTATATCTTGCACTTTCTTTTTGTTTTCTCTAAACTGAAACTAAAATAATTGTTACAAAGGAGAATTTCATGCAGCATCCCTTTCCTTATGAAGTCATATACAGTGACAGAAAATCCCTCGCAATTCAGATTACTGCACAGGCGACGGTCCGTGTCCGGGCACCCAAAAACTGTCCTGCCCCGACCATTGATACATTTCTTTACGAAAAGCAAGCCTGGATCCTAAAGCATCTGGACTCGGCATCTCAGCGTCTTGAGCAATCTTCTGAAAAACCTCAGATTTCTGAAAATGACCGGAAACGATACATCCAGCTTGCACGGGATATTTTTACACGCAAGACAGAATATTATGCCCGTATCATGGGCGTCACCTACGGCCGTATCTCCATCCGGGAACAGAAAACCCGCTGGGGAAGCTGCTCCAGCGCCGGAAATTTAAACTATAACTGGCGTCTGATCTTCGCTCCGGAAGAAATCGTGGACTACATCGTTGTACATGAACTCGCCCACCGTCTGGAAATGAATCACTCAAAAGCCTTTTATAATATTGTAGAATCCGTACTGCCCGATTACCGAAAAGCACAGAAATGGCTGCGGGAAAATGGACGAAATTTATGATCTCCCTACATCTGCTTCCTCACCACCCGGTATTCATCTCCCATCTGATAATACGGGCACTCTCTGAAATCTCCCTGCACAAATCTCACCATCTCATCTTCATCCAGATCCTGCGTACAGACATAGCACTCATAATCGTCATCATATTCATAATTCATGCAGCTTTCGCAGTTTGCCGCTGTTTTTCTGCCTCGCATCTTATACCTCCCCCAGTTCTTTTAACACCTGATATACGTAAGAAACAGGAAGTCCTACGACATTGAAATAGTCCCCTTCGATCTTCTCAATGAATGCGGAAAATCTCCCCTGAATTCCGTAAGCCCCGGCCTTATCCATAGGTTCTTTGCTCTCTATATATTTCTGGATTTCTTCTGTGCTCATCGGATTGACAAAAACTTTTGTTTCCACTGCGTGGCTGATTACCGTTTTTTCTCCGTTTTTATCAAAATCCAGAACCGCAACACCCGTATATACCTGATGTGTATCTCCCTGCAGTGACCGGATCATCTCAAAGGCCTCCTGTTCATCCTTTGGTTTTCCCAGAATTTGTTCTTCATGCACAACGATCGTATCCGCACCGATCACGATCACATTCCTTGCCTGGATCTCGGATGCCACATTTTCCGCTTTCATCAGCGCCAGCTCTTTTACAATCTCCTTTGGAACCGTATTTGTATACACTTCTTCCTTATTGCTGACACGCACTTCAAACGGAACACCGATCTGTGATAAAAGCTCTTTTCGCCTCGGTGAAGCTGACCCTAAAATTATTTTCTTCATACTAAAAACTCCTTGTTGTACTTTGTTGTTGATAATAACACTTTTCTGCCTGTTATGGTAGACTTTCCATCCGAAAATATCGTATGATAATTATTGTTTACATCAATTATAACCTTTTATTTTGAACTTTTCACAAGGAGGAGATTCTATGGATCTTCCAGATTCTCCCCGAGCCAAAACGGTCAGAATTTCTTTCTCTGTGGAAAGAATACAACAACTGCTCCACCCCGGAAGCGCATCTGGTAAAAGCACTGGATAAAGCAGAAACAAACGCTGTCATAGAACATACACAAGAAAAGGAGAACCACCATTTATGATTCAAATCATCATTTCACCTGCGAAAAAAATGAATATATGCGAAGAATTTCCCGGCACTGCCACCACACCTGTTTTTGCAGAACAGACAGACCTTTTATATCAGACGCTAAAGCAGATGTCATTTGAAGAATTGCAGAAACTTTGGAAATGCAGTGAAAAACTGGCACTTCAAAATACAAAAAGACTGTGCGAATTTACACCGGCTGACGCTGTCACTCCCGCTGTTCTCGCCTATGAAGGGATCCAATACCAATACCTCGCACCGGGCATCTTTTCTGATACACAGTGGGACTACGTAAACCGGCATCTGAACATTCTTTCCGGATTTTATGGTGTCCTGTGCCCTTCAGATGCTGTCATTCCCTATCGTCTGGAGATGCAGGCCAAACTGGAAACTGAGAATGCCACTGATTTGTATCATTTCTGGAACGATCAACTATATCAGGCATTGTACTGTAAATTTGAGAAAAATTCTCCTAAAGAACTCATCAATCTTGCTTCCGCAGAATACAGCAAAGCAGTACTTCCTTATCTGGCAAAAGACGTACACTGCGTCACCTGCATTTTCGGAGAATTCGTTCAGGGAAGAGTAAAGGTGAAAGCCACGCTCGCGAAAATGGCGCGGGGAGAAATGGTCCGCTGGATGGCAGAACACCAGATTCAGACTGCAGAAGATCTGAAACAGTTCACCGGACTTGGATTTGCTTTCGAAGAGTCTCTATCTTCCGGGACAGAGTATGTGTTCCTGAAAAAAGCTATCTGCCCGGAAGATTAGACTTTTCTTATTCTGCCTTCATTTCCCGGATCTCTCCGCACGCGATCATAGCGCCGGAGTTTCCGGAAGGCTGGGTTGTCATATCATCCGGATGTGCGTGTATGATAACCGCTCTTCCGATCACATCCTCGGGATGAAACCGATCTGTGTAAAAGATCAAAAATGCATTTCCGTCATTTGCCAGAAGCGAAGGCATATCTCCCGCATGCTGCGGGTGCATGGCATTTGTCGGATTGTAGTGTCCGTCCGCCTGTGCAAAGGATTCCGCTTTTGTTCCCTGACAGGTTCCCTCATGAATATGAAATCCGTGAAACGCATTTCCGTCAGGCAGATTGCGGATATCGGCTGCCACGATCGTTCCATTGTGAACTCCGAAAAAATATACCATTCCCCGGATTTCTGGAAATTTTGAGCTTCCTTTGATCTCTGCAGCGGCATCCGGAATGGTCTGTATCTCTGAAAACATCTTACCACCTCCCGGATTACCATATGCAGTTTTTGAAAAATTGTTATTCCTGATGCGCTCTCCATGCTTCTTTCAGAATCTTTGGATCTTCAAGAAGACCAAGCGCCCCTTTCGCCATACATTCTGCCACATACAGCATTCCCTTCTGCCCGATGCTCATTCCGGACTGTGCGGCTGCACTCCAGTGATGCAGCGGTGTACCCTTGCACATGGTCGCCGCACTGAGCATCACAGTCGGCACAGTATGACTGACTTCCGACACATCCGTTCCGATTGCCAGCAAAACAGGTTGGTCTTCCAACGGTTCCAGACCTCCAAAATAATTTCCGTCATTGACCAGTCCCGCTTCTTTTGTGAGGCTTTCTGCAAACCGCAGCTCCTCTTCTGTATATTCCGGAAGATTGGTCTGTTCCATTGCCTGATAAAATACTTCTGCCAGCGGTCGGTTCACTTTCATCTCCTGATTGCTCGTCACAAGCTCGATCTCCACTCTCGTCCCGGTCATAAGAGCCGCTCCTTTTGCACAGTCATCCACCCGCCTGGATGCGTCCTCTGTCCGCGAACGTTTGGATGAACGGATAAAATAATTCGTAGAAGCAAAGTCCGGTACAATATTGGCCGGTCCGTCTGTATTCGTATAGGTATAATGCATCCTCACGTCATCTGCCACATGCTCTCTTAGGTAATTGACTCCCACATTCATCAGTTCTGCGGCATCCAGCGCACTTCTTCCCAGCTCCGGATGTTTGGAGGCATGGGCTTTGACTCCGTAAAACTTATAATTCTTCATATCCTGCGCCTGCCAGATGTCATAACTGACCCGATTCCGGTCAAACGGATGCCAGGTGATCGCCGCATCCAGGTCATCAAATACGCCTGCCTGATTCATCTGAATTTTCCCAAGAATAATTTCCTCAGCCGGACAGCCATACACCCGGATGGTCCCCGGAAGATCTGATGTTTCCATCGCTTCTTTCAATGCACAGGCAGCCCCCGCGCATGCCGTGCCAAGCAGATTGTGTCCGCATCCGTGCCCCGGCGTTTTCAGCGGCTGATACGTGCAGACCGGCTTCTGGCCAAGACCCGGAAGAGCGTCATACTCTGCCAGAAATCCAAGTATCGGTTTTCCTGTTCCCCACTCTGCAACAAATGCGGTCTGAAGCCCTGCGATTCCTTTTGTGATACGAAATCCTTTTTCTTCCAGATAGTCAGAAAGACAGGCTGAAGATACGACTTCTTCTTTGGAAAGTTCCGGATGCCGAAAAATATAATCTGCTGTGTTAACCAGTTCTTCTGTGTGTTCCTGTATCCATGTGTGAATATGATCTGCTGTATTTGCGTCTTTTTCCTCGCCTGTCCATACCCCAAGTCCGCTCCCAAGTTTCTCCCCGGATAGCAGATATTTTCTGGCTGCTCTCTGCAAGCTGGTGTCCTCTGCATAGCTTCGGGGATCCGTCTCCAATTCTCCGAAAATCCTCTCTTCTGCCTCTCTCCCCTCAAAATCAACCGCAACAATATGAAACAATGTCTGGAGCTGCAAAATATTAGATTCCGGCTTCATAATTTCTTTGAGCCCCGGATATAAAAGCCAGGAATGACAAAGATATACCTGCTTCTCCTTCCAGAATTGTTCTGCCTGACGAAATGAATCCAAACAGGCCTCAAGCTCCAGCTTCTCTCCCTGCGGGATATGCACGCTGATCACGGGATCTCCTTTGTGAACCGATATCCCGTCTGTCTGTATCTCCCATAAAGACGGGATCCTCTCAAATTCCAGACGCCCAAGCCGAAACAGACTCATATCCAGATGTCTGCAAAACCAGTCGTACTGCGCAATCCCATATTCTCCATACGCTTTATAACAATTTTCACACCACAATGTCAGATCATAAAACGTATCCCGGTAAACCCGTCTGGAAATCCCCTGTTCACAATACCGATCATAAACCTCACAGGCCATTTTTGAAAAACAATATAAAAATACCAGCCGGAAATCTTCTCTTTTTTTCACTGCTTCATAAAACAAATTCACATCTCTGAGAAATAACTCCCGCAGCTTCTCATATTCCCCTTCTGTAATCTCCAGCTTTTCAAGCTGCCGCACAGCGTCCGGCATCAGGGATATTTCCTCCCAAAATTCCAATAATTTCATTGTGCACCTCCGTTTTTTGTTTTCCTCTGTTGATTCTATCTGTCAGCATACTTCATTCTTGTGGTATTTGCAATTCGTTTTACGTCTTCCCTTTCTCAATCAGATATCTACACAACATTTTGCACATAATCATAGAAAAATCTACTAAAAAATTGTATAATATATAAAAGTTTATGAAAGAGAGGATTCACTATGAAGCAAAATAATATGTTAGCAATGATCCTGGCGGGCGGACGAGGCACCCGCCTGCATGACCTGACAAATAAAGTGGCAAAACCCGCGGTTTCATACGGCGGAAAATACCGTATCATCGATTTTCCACTCTCCAACTGCGCCAACAGTGGAATTGATATTGTCGGTGTGCTCACGCAGTATGAATCGATCTTGCTGAACAGCTACGTTGCGGCAGGCAGACGCTGGGGACTGGATGCCAAAGACAGTGGAGTCTATGTACTGCCTCCACGTGAGAAAGCAGATTCCAATCTGGATGTATATCGGGGGACTGCAGATGCGATTTCCCAGAACATCGATTTTATTGACACCTACGCTCCGGAATATATTCTGATCCTGTCCGGTGATCATATTTATAAGATGAATTATGATGCCATGCTAAATTATCACAAAACCTGCGGTGCAGATGCCACGATTGCTGTGATCGAAGTACCGATCAAAGAAGCAAGCCGGTTCGGGATTATGAATACCGATTCTACAGGACGTATCGTAGAGTTCGAAGAAAAACCGGAACACCCAAAAAGTAATCTGGCATCCATGGGGATTTACATTTTTAACTGGAAGCTGCTTCGCAAAATGCTGCTGACAGATATGAAAAATCCGGATTCCAACCACGATTTCGGAAAAGATATCATTCCTACGCTGTTAAATGATGGGAAAGATCTTTATGCCTATAAATTTGAGGGCTACTGGAAAGATGTTGGAACAATCGACTCTCTCTGGGAAGCAAATATGGATCTTCTGGACAAAAATAATGCTTTGGATCTCAACGATCCCGCATGGAAGATCTATACGGAAGATCCGACAACACCTCCTCATTATATCGGACCAAACGCCGATATTAAACGCTCTTTCATTACCCAGGGCTGCATGATCGACGGTGAAGTCAAAAACTCCGTGTTATTTACCAGTGCCAAGATCGATACCGGCGCCAGAGTCATTGACAGTGTACTCATGCCGGGAGTGATTGTCGAAGCAGGAGCTGTCGTACAGCGCGCCCTGGTCGCTGACGGAGTGCGGATCGGGAAAAATGCCGTAGTAGGCAGTCCGGACAGCGAACATATCGAACTTGTTGCAAAACGTGTGAAAGGAGCAGAATAATATGAGCAAGGCATTAGGAATCATCAACTTTTCCGGAAACCACATCTGGGTAAAAGGACTGCAGTCTTACCGTCCGATCGGTGCCATGTCCTTCCTCGGAAGATACCGTGTCATCGATTTTCCGCTTTCCAATATGAGCAACAGCGGCATTGACCAGATTCAGGTGTATATTAATCAAAAGCCCCGTTCTCTCACCGAACATATCGGAACCGGAAGACATTACAATATCAACTCCAAACGTGGAAAAGTTCGAATCCTCTTTTCTGAAAACGGGATTGAAAACAGCATTTATGACAACGAAATTGCAGCTTACATAGAAAACATAGAGTGTATTGAAAATACACCTTGCCCGTACGTGATCATTGCCCCGAGTTACATGGTATACTCCATGAACTTTGATTCACTGTTACAGAGCCATATCGACTCCGAAGCGGATATTACGCTGCTGTATCATTCTGTTGACAATGCAAAGGATCACTTCTTAAACTGTGACCTTCTGAATCTGAACCGCCAGAAAGGTGTTCTCTCGATTGAAAAAAACAGAGGAAATGCAAAAAACAGAAATATCTTCATGGATACTTATGTAATGAAAAAAGAACTGTTTATCGACCTGATCAAAAAAGGGCATGATATGTCCTCTATGTACACACTGCCCCAAGTCATCAATATAGAATGCAGCGAACTGGATATCCGCGGAGTTTCCCACCGTGGCTTCTTTGCCGCCATTACAGATTTGAAAAGCTATTACGAAGCGAATCTTTCCCTGCTCGATTTTAAATCCGCCTTCAGTCTGTTTGATGATAACTGGCCGATCTATACAAAAACGACAGATTCCTGTCCGACTCAATATTTTGAGACTGCAAATGTAAAAACCTCTTTCGTATCCAACGGATGCCTGATCGAAGGCACTGTGGAAAACTCTGTGATCGGACGTGGATGCATGATTAAAAAAGGTGCTGTTGTAAGGAATACCGTTCTCCTTCCGGGCGCTTATGTAGGAGAAGACGTTCATGTGGAAAATCAGGTGGTAGACAAGCGTGCAAAGCTCTTACACGCCAAAGAAATTATTGCAAATGTAGACAATCCGGGATATATCAAGAGGAATGATACCGTATAAAGTAAAGCAGGATGCTTAAGGATTTATTCCTTGTCATCCTGCCTTATTTTTTCTTTTATCAAAAAATAATCTGAATTCCATTCGGTTGTAAAATTAAATCTGCAAGTTTTTCGCTGTCCAGAGAAATATGCAGAAAATTTCTGCCGGGAACTTTTATGTGATTATCTCACTCCAAACTGATATATTGTCGTGGTGTCGTATTTTTCTCCTTTTTTCAGTACCGGTGACGGGAAGCTTTCCTCATTCGCCGCATTCGGATAATACTGTGTCTCCAGACAGAAGCCGGAGTTATCGTGGTAGATCATGTTGCGTTTTCCTCTGACTCCCTCCAGGAAGTTTCCGGTATAGAACTGCACACCCGGAAGATCCGTATATACTTTCATGGTAATTCCGGACTGCTCTCCTTCCACCTCTGCAATCTTGCGCAGTGTCTGATCCCATCCATCGATGACAAAGTTGTGATCATATCCCTTGACCAGACGCATCTGATGATAGTCGGATGCCAGCTCTTCTCCGATCACTTTTCCTTTTGTGAAATCCATCGGTGTACCTTCCACCGGCCAAATCTCTCCTGTCGGAATCGAACCGGTCTCTTTTACCGGTGTAAACGAAGATGCCTGCAGTCTTATCCAGTGACGTCTTACGCTGCCGCAGTTATGTCCATTCAGGTTAAAGTAAGTGTGGTTCGTCATATTCACGATCGTTGTCTGATCAGATTCTCCTTCATAGTGGATCTTCAACTCATTTTGATCTGTCAGGGTATAGGTCACGGTAATCGAGAAGTTCCCCGGATATCCCTGGTCTCCATCCGGGCTGTCCAGGTGGAAAGAAACACTGTCTTCCTCCTCTTTCACACAATCCCAGAGGCGGAACGCATAACTGTCCGGTCCACTGTGCAGGTTATTCTCTCCCTCATTTTTCGGAAGGTGATACTCTGTCCCATCCAGCACAAATCCGGCGCCTTCTGTCCGGTTTGCCCCCCGTCCGACTGCTGCCCCGAAGAAAGTTCCGTTCTCTTCATAATCCGATACTTTGTCATATCCAAGCACAATATCCTTGCGCTCTCCCGCAAAATCTTTCATCTCCACGGATACGATTGCCGCTCCGAGACTGCTGATCTTCACACGCATTCCCCGAATGTTGCGCAGCGTATAGGCAGTTACTTCTCTTCCATCTTTTGTGGTTCCAAATATTGTTTTTTCGATACTCATAAGCTCTCCTGTCCGGCATCTTTTCTCTTCCCCAATGCCTGTCCTGTTTACTTCATATTGTAGCTCTGTTTTGCCTGCTCCGCAAACACTTTTTCAGGAAAGTGGAATCAGGATCCTCAGTTCAAACCAGTTCTTTTTCAAATCTGTTGTCACAGAACCACCGTATTTTGCCGCCGTACTTTTGATACTCTTCATGCCAAACCCGTGAAAGCGGCGATCTTTCTTTGTTGTGACAGGTATTCCGTTTTCAAACTTTAACTGCTCTTCACAATAATTCTCACACCGGATTCTGAGAAACTGTTTCTGCTTTGCAACGGACAGATGGATCAGCCGTTTTTCCTGTTCATTCAGCTTTTGCACACTTTCAATAGCATTATCCAGAATATTCCCAAACAATGCACTGATGTCCATATCTTCCATAAAATTCAACGCACTTCCGTCTGCCACACACGTCAGTCCGATCCCATTATTCTGACAATACAGACTTTTACTTGTCAGAACAGCATCCAACACTTTGTTCCCCGTCTTATTCTGGGCTTCATAAATCTTGATTTCTTTTTCCATCTTCTCCAGATACTCTACCGATTTTCGGCTGCCCGCTTCCGATTTCAAAAGTGCGATCTGATGCTTCAAATCATGATACTTCTGATTGACAATCTCGATGCTCTCCTGAGAAAGCTGATAATTTTTGTACTGCATCTGTAAAATATTCTGCAGCGTGTCCACCTCAAATTTCATCTGCAGTTCCCGCACCTGAATGTGGTACGCATAGAGAACCGCCATTCCACTCATATCTACCAGGGTCCGGATAATAAACATTTCTGCTGCAAACTGACTGCTGAATGGACTGTCCTTGTCAATATAACTCAGGTTACTGACTGCAAATACTGCTGTAATGAGCAAAACCGTAAACAGCTCCCGACGATTGATATGCATTTCTTTGCCGCCTTTTTGCAAATACTTTTCCAGCAGATATAAAATTCCAAATATGACCGCATACACGATCACAAGGAGCACCCACTGGACACTTTTCACATGATTGATCTGAAATGTCTTCACTGCATAATAATAAATCTGCCAGCCGAAAGATGCGGCAAATTCTCCACTGATAAACGCTCGCGCGCAATAATAGCCAGCCTCGGCAAGTGAAAACTGACAGCATCGGTAAATATAGATCAAAAACAGAGAAACCGACACCAACATACACGGAAGAAACAAACTGGTCCTCACACCATCTGTAATCTCCATAAACCCCACGATTGCTGCCAGAAATATCAAATGTGTCACATATCGTTTTATACCCTGGATTCTCTTCTCATTCGTGCAGGTCACAATGAACGCTGCCAGCCAGTATGCCAGCGAATAATAATATCCCGGAGTATTGATCATTTCCTGTAAGATTTGCCCATGGATATTTTCCCTCATTTGACGCATTCAATCTTTTTGCATTTCCGATTGCATATTCCAT
>OHGT01001425.1_pt1 | contig 10389 bp, 8 predicted proteins | sample 1567861 | NCBI WGS metagenome assembly OHGT01 (sample SAMEA3879533, study PRJEB24766) | human gut metagenome | biome: human-associated habitat; feature: feces | place: USA | collected 1985/1987 | reverse complement strand
TACGTATCATATCGGCTTACCGTTTACAGCAAAGATAGTTCGGTCTATCTTCGATTTGCGACAAAGGTAAGCAATTCTATGTTGCGAGCCGTTTACAATCAGCGGAAAATTTTAATTCGTTCGCTCAAATCCAGAAACTCTTTCCCTCCCGGTTCGGCTGTTGGCATACCAAATGGCATTTCAGCAATCAGCTCCCACTCTTTCGGCAGTTTCCAGGTATGGCGTACTTCGTCATCAATCAACGGATTGTAGTGTTGAAGGGTGGCACCCAGTCCAAGGTCTTCGAGCATAGTCCAAATGGCAAATTGGTGCATGGCAGAGGTATGCTGCGACCAAGTGGGGAATCTATCCTGATAAGCAGGAAAAGCTTCTTGCAGTTTCTTTACTGCGGATGTATCTTCAAAAAACAGTACCGTACCGTGTCCGCTTGCAAAACATCCGTCAATCTTAGCTTCTGTTTGCACAAAGGCTTCGGCAGAGATCATTTTTTTCAATGTTTCTTTTACAATATTCCACAGTTTCTTATGTTCATCGCCCAGTAACAACACAATTCTCGTCGATTGAGAATTGAATGCCGAAGGCACGTTCTTTACAGCTTGACGGATGACGTGTACTACTTCTTCATCCAATACCGGCGAATCACTGCCGATAGAATAATACGAGCGGCGGTGCTCCATTGCTTCTTCAAATGTTCGTCTCATGGCTCTTTCTTTCATTTTATCTTTTTAAGAGATAACAACTTACAAACACAAATTGTTCGAGTACATTAGAAGAAACAACTTGTCTACTCCCACCTTGCACAGCAACTTTCAACTCTCAACTTTCAACTTTCAACTAATTTTATACTACCTTTGCTCCGATTATGAAGAAAGAAAAGTTTTACGTCGTTTGGGCAGGCATCAATCCGGGTATTTACACTTCATGGACGGATTGCCAATTGCAGATAAAAGGGTACGAAGGCGCAAAGTTCAAGTCGTTCGAGACACACGAAGAAGCGGAAAAAGCCTTTGCTTCCTCTCCTTATGCCTATATCGGTAAAAACTCCGCATCAAAAGCGAAAGAAAAAAGCGGTGCCGACACTCCCCTACCCGCATCGGTCTTGGACAACAGTCTTGCCGTAGACGCTGCTTGCAGCGGAAATCCCGGAGCGATGGAGTATCAAGGAGTACACGTTGCCAGCCGCCAACAGATTTTTCATTTCGGACCGATGTATGGCACCAACAACATCGGAGAATTTCTTGCCATAGTCCACGGTCTTGCTCTGTTGAAACAGAAGGGATTTGACATGCCTATCTATAGCGATAGCGTAAATGCCATCAATTGGGTAAAGCAGAAGAAGTGCAAAACCAAACTGCCACGCGACGCCAAGACCGAAGAACTCTTCAAATTAATAGAGCGCGCCGAGAAATGGTTGCGCGAAAACACCTACACCACCCGCATTCTGAAGTGGGAAACCAAACAATGGGGAGAAATACCCGCCGACTTCGGGCGGAAGTAACCTTTACCGTTTCCGGTACAAAGCGAGCTAATGCCAGTTTCAACAAGTTGGAACTATCTTGCATATATGGAGAGAATGATTTCGGCTTTTACAAACACTTTTCTGTAACAAAAAGAGTTATTGTCAGGGATATCTCTTGATATGTTAAAGGCCAATATTAGCTGAGCGATTGCATTTCATTCAATCTCTTGTAGTAGCCGTCCTTCTCCAGAAGTTCCTCATGCTTACCACGTTCCACTATTTCTCCTTCGTAAAGCACACAGATTTCATCGGCATTCTTGATGGTGGAAAGTCTATGGGCAATAGCAATGGTAGTACGGGTTTTCATCAATCTTTCCAAAGCCTCCTGCACCAGACGTTCGCTCTCTGTATCGAGTGCGGAAGTAGCCTCATCGAGAATCAATATAGGAGGATTCTTCAAGATAGCACGAGCAATGCTGACGCGCTGGCGCTGACCACCGGAAAGTTTTCCACCCCGGTCACCGATATTCGTATCATATCCTTTCTCAGTCTCCATAATGAAATCGTGCGCATTAGCAATCTTGGCTGCTTCGATAACCTGTTCCATAGTAGCATTCTCCACTCCGAACGAAATATTATTGAAGAAAGAATCATTGAAAAGAATAGCTTCCTGATTCACATTTCCTATCAATGCACGCAAATCATGCGTACGGAAGTTCTTGATATTAACACCATCAATAGTGATTTCTCCTAATTGCACATCATGATAACGCGGCAATAAATCGACCAACGTAGACTTACCCGAACCGGATTGACCAACCAAGGCTATCGTTTTACCCTTGGGCACGGTCAGGTTGACATGCTTCAACACATCCCGCTTCCCATCGTAGCTGAAAGTCAAGTCCTTGAACTCAATCTTGTCATTCATTCCATGCAAAGGCAATGGTTTAACAGGTTCCTTTATCGGGTTCTCAGCTTTCAGAATCTTATCCACGCGCTCCATAGATGCCAAGCCTTTCGGTATATTGTATCCTGCTTTCGCAAAGTCCTTCAACGGATTGATAATGCTATACAGAATCACCATATAAAAAATAAATGTCGATGCTTCGATAGAAGAAGACTCCCCTAAAATCAACATACCACCAAACCAAAGCACGAGTACGATCAGCAACGTACCCAAAAATTCACTCATCGGATGAGCCAACGACTGGCGTATGGCCACCTTATTGGTTGCATCGCGCAATTCATTGCTGCACTTAGTAAAGCGATTCACCATCTTATCTTCAGCAATAAAAGCTTTGATAATACGTAGTCCGCCCAAAGTTTCTTCCAACTGCGACATGGTATCACTCCACTTTCCTTGAGCTTCCAAAGATTTACGTTTCAGTTTCTTACCAACTTTTCCCATCAACCAGCCCATAAATGGCAGTACTAAGATGGTGAATAATGTCAGCTGCCAACTGGTAACGATCAATGTTGCAAAATAGAGAATAATCAGAATCGGGTTCTTGAGCAACATATCCAGTGAGCTGGTAATAGAGTTTTCAATTTCGCCCACATCACCACTCATACGGGCTATAATATCGCCCTTACGTTCTTCTGAGAAAAAACTGAGCGGAAGATACATCACTTTTGAATACACCATAATACGGATATCGCGTACTACCCCCGTACGAAGCGGAATCATAATAGCCGATGAACCGAAGTAGCAGGAAGTTTTAAGCATAGTCATGAAAGCAAGAAAGAGTCCCATGAAAAGCAGAGTCATAGTAGGTCCATGCGTTTCAATCATCTGCGTAACATAATAGTAGAAGTTATTTATAGCCACAGTCTTCAAGCTACCGCTTCCCCATTCCATAAAAGTATATACCTGTGCATTATCACCCGTCTTGAAGAGGATATTCAGAATAGGAATCAATAAAGTAAATGAGAATACATTGAATATAGCCGACAAAACATTGAGCACGATTGCCCAACCGATATACTTCTTATAAGGCGACACGAAACGTCGCATGAGTTGCAAGAATTCCTTCATTGGTTGTAGTTAAATGAATATGAGGGCTAAAGATACGAGAAAAGCGGGAAATGAGGAAAAGAACACTTAAAAATAAATAGTCAAGTTAAGATTATACTCAAAATCCACCTACCTTATCCACAAATACTTTATCTTTGCAGTCTATATAATATTAAATCCCCATAGCTAACTAAGTTATTCATATTCCTCCAAAAAGGTATATTCTCAAAATTAATTTTATGTTTAGACGTTTATTGCAATATTTTAAAAAAAGGAATGAGTTTTATACTGGACATTTAGAACCAACTTATACAAATTGGAATATTATAAACCCAAAAGAATTGTACCTCAGTAAAGTTTCTGAATCCCAAAGAAAGCAATCATTCCAGTTGCTTACAGAAAAAACAATCTTTCATGCTTATTGGAGCGGAGTGTTCGGTCTCAAGCAAGCTTTTTCCATCAAAAGTTTCTTGTGCACACAAAACCTAGAAAACACAGAACTATGGTTATGGCTCGATGCTACGAACGGTTATTCGCAAATAGAGAACAACCCTTATTTGCAAAAGTTGAAAAGCCGAATAAAGATATTAGCTTGGGACGCTGACCGTGAAATCGCTAATACACCCTTTCTGAAAATCAAGAAACACATCAATATGCCCAAGAATCTTGCAGCCAAGGGAGACGATTTCAGAGTTATCTCTCTTTATAAATATGGAGGAGTATATTTTGATTTGGACGTAATGTTTTTGAAAGACTTTACTCCACTATTAGTGGGGCATGAATTTGTATATGCATGGGAATATCAACCCTACGCCAATAGCGCTTTACTCTATTTACGCAAGAACAGTTATATCACCAACTACTTAGCATTAAAATTCCTAAAGAGGAAAGAAGCAATGCCCTGGGTATTATTCGACTATAAAGATAAAAAATTAGTAAACTTACGGAACTACCCTTGCACCTTTTTCGATCCTTTATGGGGCGGTTATTGCGAAGGCATGCCTTTCAAAGAATTTGCAGACTTTTTTAAAGAGTTTGGTAATGGCTATGAAAAAGTTCCACACATCAACAGCTATAAAGACTTCTTTCCCGGTGCTTTCGCATACCACTGGCACAACAAATGGGATGCAGAAGAATTTGATGATTCATACTTCGGTATGTTTAACTGTGAATTTAATAAAATACTAAGTCTGAATGAAAATTAAGCTATTCAAGAAGAACAAGAAGCACTACACACTCTATTCTCTTTGGAATAAGAAATGGGCATATATATCTTATATACCCGACGTGTATTATAATAAGAAAAATACATTATACATGCTTTCTCATCAAAACAAACGGGAAGCATTAATCATCGGAAAAATATTCTATTCTTTGGGATACAATGTTAAAGTAGCACTATTCAATGCTCCCGAAGAATGCGACAACCGCCATTATGATATCATTTTTGGGTTAGAACCCAACTTCGTAACGATGAGTAAAAGAAATCCCCAGGCATTGAAAATTTATTATGCTACAGGAGCTTATTGGGTACATCAATATACTATGGTAAAAGAACGTACAGACTTCTTCAATAAAGCACATGGAGTACATCTACCATACTCCCGATTAGTGACTTCACACGATAGTTGTGATATAGCAGATGTTATTTTTCAGATCGGAAGTTCGTATACTATTCAAACATATCCTTCTAAATTGCAGAACAAAATCAGGATAATCAATCAATCCAGCAATTTTACCCAAGAGTGTGACTTAGAATATAAGCTCCAACATGTTTCAAAGAAAGACTTCCTTTGGTTCGGTTCTAGTGGTAGTATACTCAAAGGCTTAGATTTAGTCTTAGAATATTTCATTGAGCACCCCGAATACAATCTACATGTAGTTGGCCCTATAGATAAAGAATTTATGGACTATCATCAAGAGCAAATATCTTTATGTCCAAATATTCATTTTTATGGATTTCTTAATACCAATTCCGAACAATTCATGCATTTAGCTTATCTTTGCTCCTTTAATATTTTTCCTACCGGTAGCGAAGGGTGCCCTGGCTCCATTATAACATTAATGCAAATGGGGGTTATCCCTATCGTTTCTAAATGGGGAGCAATAGATAAAATTGACTATTACGGATATTTATTACCAGAATTATCTACCGATGCAATAGATATGGCCGTAAAATGGGCCTCTGCAGTACCAAAAGATAAATTACATAAATTGATAGAAGAAAACATTTCGTATTCAAAGCAAACATGGAATTTAGAGCGGTTTGAAAATGAACTGCGTTCTGAATTAGAAGAAGCAATAAAAACTAATATCTAAAAAAGAAAGGTATCTATTTAGTATGAATATAGTTTGTTCCATCGATAATAACTACGTTGAGCATTGCTGTGTGATGCTCTGCTCGTTTCTTACAAATAATAAGGATGAGCAGAATACAATCTTTCTGCTAGGCGATAATCTGACTTCCAAAAATCAAGCAATCATCAATGATCTCGTACACTCTTTTAACGGGAAATTCGTTTATTGCCAAGTTGATGCCGATGCACTAAAGGACTGTCCCATTAAAGAAACAGATCATCTGACCATAGCTACCTATTATCGTCTATTCATGGCAAAAGTATTACCCAAGGAAATAGACAAAGTATTATATTTAGACTGCGACATCGTAATAGACGGTTCTTTAAAAGAATTGTGGAATACCAACCTTGATAATTACGCCTTAGCAGGTATTGAAGAAATGGGTTGGCACTCAAATGATGTTTTTGAGCGGTTAGGATTTGACAAAAAATATGGTTACTTTAATGCAGGGGTTATTCTTGTCAATCTGAAATACTGGAGAGAGCAACATCTGACAGAGAAATTTGTCGATTATCTCGCATTAAATTCCGCAAGACTGAAAGCTCACGATCAAGACGTGCTAAATGCCGTACTACATAATAAAAGTCTGCATGTATCATGTAAGTGGAATGTAGAAACTGGATTCTGTTTACATGAATTTCTCAAGATACACAACTTTGACCCTCAATTACTGAGAATAATCAGAAAACCTATAATTATACATTACACCTGGAAGCCAAAGCCATGGGAGAAAAAAAGTAAGCATCCATTTAGGATCGTTTACTATAAGTACTATAATAAATTGCCGATGAAAGAATTGTTTGGAAGAACCCTGACTTTTGAGAAGCATCTGCGTTTGTATTGGTACAAATTCTATTTCAAATTGCTTCTAACTTTTTCGGTTAAGAATGCAAAATACTATAAGATGTAATCCTACAACGTTTAATGTTTAAGTATATGAAGAAAATGCAAGTTATTTACGATTCCCAAATTTTTGATTGCCAAAGATTTGGTGGTATCTCACGATACTTCTGCGAAATAATACCCAGAATGGATATTGACTTCGACATTTCAGTACGATATACTACAAATATCCACTTGAAGGAGTCCAAGCTCAGCAAACATCGTTTACCTGTTCCCGAATGGATTTTTAATAAATACGAAAGTAAGTTACTTCGAAAAAACAGAAGATTCTCAAGACACTTGCTCCAATCATCTTCGCCCTATCTGCTACATGCAACTTATTATGATCCCTACTTCTTAGACTGGATAGGTAACAATCCATTTGTCATTACCGTACATGACATGACCTATGAAAAACTACCGGAATATTTTCCAGAAGAAGATAGAAGAATAGTCTTCGAACAAAAGAAAAGAGTTGTTTCGCAAGCCGAAAGAGTAATTGCGATAAGTCAAAACACCAAACAAGACATAATAGACATATTGCACATCGCACCTGAGAAGATTGATATCGTCTATCACGGCACAAATATGCAGAAGCCTGCCCAAAAGCATGTAGAAAAGTTTCCCCAAAAATTCATCTTATATGTCGGTACCCGACATTCTTATAAGAACTTCGACCGATTTGCCAAGGCGTTCTCCATGTTGTCATCAAAAGACAAAGATTTGTATGCAATATGCACAGGCAGTCCTTTCACTGCAGACGAAAGAAAACTATTCGAATCACTGAATATCCAAGAAAGGATTATACATGTCCACGCTTCAGATAATACGCTTTACGCTCTCTACAATCAGGCTAAAGCCTTTGTTTTTCCATCACTTTACGAAGGTTTCGGTATTCCCATATTGGAAGCTTACGCTAGCCACTGCCCTGTCATCATAAGCGATGCCAGTTGTTTCCCCGAAATAGCAGCAGATGCTGCTGCCTATTTCAACCCCTATTCAGAAAAAGATATGGCAAACAGCATTGCCAACGTCATATACAACCCGAGCCTACAAGAAGAACTTATCCAAAAAGGAATAGAACGCTCAAAACAATACTCTTGGGAAAAAGCCGCACAGCAAACTCAAGAGGTCTATCTGAAAGCAATAAACGGTAAATAGAAATGTTTCATCTAAAATAATCCATTCTAAGAAGTATATCTGATATTTTCCATAGCTTGGTTCTATATTGCTTAACAGAATCAGGCAGATTTACTCCACCAGCCGCAATGCCAGTCCTGTAAACCGCATAATCACTTATATTATCCCCAAATACGCTTTCACCCAATCCTTGAAACGAATAATCGCAACACCCCATTGCATGCAACAGTGAAGGATATATATCCACTTGTCCTATTACCTTATCAGAATGTTTAGTGGATAAAGGACTATTCAAAATAATGAAGGGAACAAAGAAATCTTCAGCCTTAGAATCTTCACGATTCTCATAACGATTGTAAGGCATAGCTTCATGATCTCCTGTTATCACAATAATACTATTATTATATAAGCTATCCTCTTTCAATTTATCAATAAATTGTCCAAGACAAGTATCAAAATACTGCATTGCTATTAAGTAGTTTTTAACATCATCAGCCAAATCAAGTGATTTCAATGGAGTATCCATAAGAGGCTTCAAATAAGGAGCATGTCCGGACAAAGTTACAATCTGTGCATAAAAAGGACTAACCAGCTCTCGCAATTTCAGTATAGCATTTTCAAACAAATGTTCATCAGCCTTCTCAACCCCCTCATTTCCCATCATATTGTCATACAATTTATCAAAATGATATGCTAAGGTCATAGCTTCTTGATTCCAATACTCCTTTTTATCACAAATAATAGAAGCGGATGTATATCCTTTACTCTTCAAAGCAAGAGGTAAGGAAGGATAATTATTTGCCGAGCACAACCCAGAAGTAGCCCCGACATTTAAAGGCAGCAAACCTGTATTCAATAATAATTGCGCATCACTAGATCTTCCATCTTTAACTTGAGGCATTACTTTCGGAAATAACACTGTTTCAGGCTGATTCAAAAATTGATTTGTTCGAGGCATAACTTCAACACCCTGTACAGTGAGCTTTATTGGCCAACTTTGCAATGATTCCACTAAAATAATGATCAGATTCTTTCTTGAATTCAAAGAATCACAATCCACCAAATTAGACCTATTATTTACATCTGCCATAAATGCCTTAGCTTCCTCTTTCTCGCCTTGAGTTACACCTTGATAGAAATGAATCTGATAAATCCAAAAATGAATAAATCCAAACTCTTTAAAACTTCGAACTTGCTCTAGGGTAAAATTGTATAAAGGTTTATCATAGAAAGTTGGTTTATTAGGCCAATATGCAGAAGTCACAATTCCAGCTAAAATCAATACACTAATGACAAAGGAATAAATTATAGTTCTTCCTTTTTTTACAATAAACCTATTTATCAGAATATAGTACAGAATAAAGCATAAGGAAGGCAAGATTATAAAGAAGTCTTTACTACGGATAGAATGAATGATACTCGGCCCTAATCCATCTAGATTATCAATCATTAGATATGAACTCATAGGCATAATCGTAGCATAAGTTCGAAAGTACCAAATAACAGAAAGCAGATAAATATTCACTAATAATAAATAGGATATAACTACTACTTTCTTTCGACAAAAGAAAATAGGCAGTGCAAACAACATCGCATCAGCCAATCTGTAAACATGTACTGTCCAATCCTTTATATACCCCACCCGGATGCTGTGGGTCAGTTGCCCAATACTTATATACAATAGTATAACCAAAAGTATGTAGATAAATAACCTGGAAGATAGTTTATAGGATCCAACTTGTCTTTCAAAATGAGTACCATTCATTATATATATCCTTTCGAATTTCAATATTAGTTTATCTCTTCTTAGAGAAAAGTAAATTTATCTTCAATAAAAATTGGATAAGAGGCTTTATCCTATATTGAAAACGGCGAGTTTTATTTAGCTCACAGAATAAATCAAATAAGGAACTTTGTCTCATAACTGCCGCAGACTTCAACGCATCATATAGCATACCAGGAAAAAGCTTCCGTAAAACAGCCTCCATCTCTTCATTACATAAGTCTAAAGACTGAGAACTGACTCCTCCAGTATCAAAGATACTTATCGTTCTATAAATATGTTTATATGAAACTTTTTCCAATACAATCTTCTTTAAGAAGAACTCCCAATCAGAAACAATCTTCAAAGATTCTGAATAAAGATCTTTACTAAACAGATCCCTCTTAATAAAGGAAGAAGGATGTCCCAAGGACCGCTCCAAGAAGTAATCAATACTTAACTTGTCTGGGTATACAAAAACATGCCCTTTACCACTCTCCCCTCTAAAAAGTAAATCGCCATAAACGATATCTTCCCCAGATAATAAAGGATAAATATCTTCCAAAACAGTAGGATCATGCAATATATCACCTGAATTTAAAAACAGTAAGTATTCACCGGTAGCTTTACGAATACCTTTATTCATAGCATTATAAATACCCGAGTCTTTTTCACTGCACCAATATGATATATATTCTTGCTTTCTTTCGATTAGATTCTTGCTATTGTCACTACTACCACCATCTATTACAACATACTCAAAGTCTTGAAGAG
>OHGT01001406.1_pt1 | contig 10556 bp, 5 predicted proteins | sample 1567861 | NCBI WGS metagenome assembly OHGT01 (sample SAMEA3879533, study PRJEB24766) | human gut metagenome | biome: human-associated habitat; feature: feces | place: USA | collected 1985/1987 | reverse complement strand
CGTATACTTAGGGTACCTCAGTCGTATACTGAGATACCCTAAGTATACGACTGAGGTACCCTAAATATATGACCCGGTTGGGCAATCTGTTTTTTGTAACTAATTATTCCTGCTTTTTCTCTGCCATTTTCTTCTTTACGAACTCAATCTTTAGGTTGGCTTCTTCTATATTTTTATTAATTTCCGTCATGGATGAAAGTAATTGTGCCAGTTCGTAGACACTTGCCAAGGCTTGACGGTCGGCGGGTGTCATTGTAGTAGAATAGGGATGCTCTCCAAGATAGTTTACTTTTAGGTTTTTATCCTTATTCAGGTTGATGAATGCCATTACACTGCCATCTTCCCCTAATTTATAATCGGCTTTTTCTATTTTCTCGCCAAGGTCGGTGGTTTCATAGCTGTCTTTAGATGCGGGAGTTTCGGCAAAACTGCCATCGGGAGCAATTACTTTAACAGCTATATGATGAATGTTGCGGGGGCCGCAATAAATGGAAGTCATACTCATTTCACCTTTTTCATTTACCTGAAAGCGGAGGAAAGAACGGTGCAGGTTCTTTTCTATTACTTGAGAAGGATGCAGGTAATTACCTATCTTCTGATACTCAGCATCTTTTTCGAAAGTGAATTTGCTTTTAACGGCCTCGAACTCCTTTTGCTTGGCTTGAAGCATACTATCAAGGTAGACCAGACTTTTTTCCTGTTCCTGCAATTCCACTTCCTGCATCAGGCCGATTCCTGCACGACGGGTTTCGAATGCCTTGGGATATAGTATTTTAATACTGTCAATCAGCATCTTTGCTTCATTGTAATTACCTTGTTCAAAAGCAGTACGGGCAGCTTGGAGCTTTTCTCCGGCTTTCTTTTCTACATCTTCGCAAGAAAAGAGCATGCAACTTATGCACGCAAAGAGTATCAATTTCTTCATATTCATTGTTCTATTGTTAGCGTGGGCAAAGATAGTATAAACCGAGAGTAAAATAAAAAATAATATCCGTATCTTTGCACGCTCAAAATGATTTATTGACAAATGATAGAGTTGACGGCAGAAGAACTGAAAGATCGATTTAGTGATGATATATTCAAACGAATATCTGAAACAGCGGATGATTTAGGATTAGAATGTTATGTGGTAGGAGGCTATGTACGCGATATTTTCCTTCAACGTCCCTCCAAGGATATTGATGTGGTAGTGGTGGGTAGCGGCATTGCAATGGCAGAGGCACTGGGCAAACGTTTGGGACGTGGTGCGCATGTCTCTGTTTTTAAGAATTTCGGTACGGCACAATTGAAGTATCGCGGTACGGAAGTGGAATTTGTAGGTGCCCGAAAAGAATCATATACACACGATTCCCGCAAACCGATAGTAGAAGATGGTACTTTGGAAGACGATCAGAATCGGCGTGACTTTACCATTAATGCTTTGGCCGTTTGTTTGAATCAATCCCGTTATGGCGAATTGGTCGATCCCTTTGGCGGGATGGACGATATGAAAGAAAAAACCATTCGTACTCCACTCGATCCGGATATCACTTTCAGCGACGACCCCCTGCGCATGATGCGTTGTATACGCTTTGCCACCCAATTGAACTTTTATATAGATGATGCCACTTTTGAGTCTTTGTGTCGCAATCGCGAACGTATTTCCATCATATCAAAAGAACGCATAGCAGATGAGCTGAATAAGATCCTTCAGTCTCCGATTCCCTCCAAAGGATTTATAGATTTGGATCGCAGTGGTTTGCTGGAACTTATTTTCCCTGAATTGATAGCTTTGCAGGGAGTGGAAACACGTAACGGACGGGCGCATAAGGATAATTTTTATCATACTCTTGAGGTACTTGACAATATCAGCAAAATGACTGATAACCTCTGGTTGCGCTGGTCGGCACTTCTGCATGACATTGCAAAACCGGTGACGAAGCGTTGGGAACCCCGCGCCGGCTGGACTTTCCATAATCATAACTTTATCGGTGAGAAGATGATACCGAATATCTTCCGTAAGATGAAGTTACCTATGAATGAAAAGATGAAGTATGTGCAAAAGATGGTGAGTTTGCACATGCGTCCCATCGTTATTGCAGATGATGTAGTGACCGACTCTGCCGTTCGCCGTTTGCTTTTCGAGGCTGGTGATGACATTGATGATCTGATGACTTTATGCGAGGCTGACATCACTTCCAAGAATATGGAACGTAAAAAACGTTTTCTGAATAATTTCCAATTAGTGCGACAGAAGTTGAAAGACTTAGAAGAGCGTGACCGTGTACGTAACTTCCAGCCTCCTGTAAGTGGAGAGGAAATTATGAAAACATTCGGTTTGAGTCCGTGCCAACAGGTTGGAGCATTGAAGAGTGCAATAAAAGACGCTATTTTGGACGGAATTATCCCTAATGAATACGAGGCGGCACGCACCTTTATGTTACAACGAGCTGAAAAAATGGGATTGAAAGTGATATAATATTTGTCACTGAAAACCGTGAATATTGGTTTTACATCTTATCTATCTTTTTGAGCATCTTGGTCTTTGATTTTATCTCCTTAGTACAAGAAAAACCGTTTTTGATAAAAAAAATGGAATTTATTGCTGATTGGGTAGGAAATAAATGTTTATATTTGCAAATACTTAATAACATGAGCAAATATAAACATTACTGGTTATGAATGAGATGAGATTGTGGACCGGTCCGGTTAAGGGCGCCGCTTTATTCTTTGCAGCGGCTTTTTTCTGTAGTCAGGCAGTGGCACAGATAGAAGTAAAAAGAAGTTTTCCTTCTGAAAAGCGTATTACAGCTTTTGATAACACTACATTTTGCACAGCATTCCTGTCAAATGGTTCTTTGTTTACTTTGCGTGATATCCCTGTCGCTGATTTGCGTGATATCGATCAAATCATCTTTAATCCTACAGGTAGCTCATTGGCTCTGTTGCGGGGAAAGAAAGAAATAAGTATTTATTCTTTCCGCGACCGTAATAAGAAAATGTTTGAGTTGAAGGAGAAACGTAAGGGATTGAAAGCAAGGAAAAATTTAAGTTTTGTATTGCCGGGCGAGTCTGGAGCTGAACTGATGAAAGATGCCTCAAAAGGGGATATCGTTTCCCTTGCCATGTGCTATGCAGCCGATGCACGTAATTTTATTGCGTCCAATTCTCTGGGAGAAATCATTATTTATGATACCAAGGAATATTTGCCGCAAGCATATATTCAAGGAAAGGCTCCGGCTACCAAGTTGGCTATGAGTCCGAATAACTATTTTATAGCCGCCGGTACAGGTAAGAATATCGATATCTGGAACTTCCAGACTAAGGAGTTACGCAAGGCTATTCCTATGGCAGGCAATGTGACCGGTATGGATTTCTCCTCTGATGCATCCTTGCTGGCTGTAGTAACCGATGATAACCGTCTTACAATTCTTGATACAAAGAACTGGGAGAAAATAGATATTTTCGACAAAATAGGAAGTAATTTATCTGCCCCCTCTTTCCATCCGGAAGGCAAATATGTAAGTGTAGTGAAAGACGGCAATGCTATTGTCGTTATGAACTTGAAGAATAGTACCGTAGAACAGACATTGGATGAACCGGGCGGTAGTGTAACAGGCAACCGTTTCTTTATGAATAAGCAGAATGGCGATGTTTTTATGCTTACTAATCGTGCAAAAGGCCTGGTGTTTTGGGATGCGAACGGTTTGAATCCTTTCTTTGGTAAAATGATGAGCAAGGAAGTAGATGCCAAGATGAACGAATGGGTGAAGATGATGCAGGGTGAATCGATGGAAGACTATGCGATTCGTGTAAACGACGAAACCCGTTTGAAGCAGCAACAATTATTTGCCCAGGAAGTTGCTACAGCGTTGGCTGGCGATCGTGTTTCCATTGATAATCCTTTTGTCGGTGACTACGATGCTTCCAATAATATGTTGAACATCGGCTTTGATAAATTAGGTAGCATTGCTTTGGAAGTGCCTGCCGGTGAAGTTGGAGATTTCAAGGATGGCAAGAATTTGAAATTCGATAACGCAGTTTACGTATTGAATGACAAAGACGAATTTGAATTGGCATACGTGGAGGTACGTAATGAAACTACTAACAAAGTATACATCTACGATAACATCGGACGTACCAAACTGACTGCATTGGAAAGCGATGCCAACTTTGTGCCTTTGGAAGTAATGCAGCAAGCAAGTCGTGAAGAAGTTCAGCTGAAAGAAATCAAAGAAGCTGTTATCGAGGAGAAGAAGCAAGATAAGCTGATTACGGAGAATACCCAGATTGATGTAAGAACAGAAGTTGTTCCGGGTGTAGATGCCAATGGAAACAAAATTCTGAATTATAAGGTGGGTTATCAATACGAAGTTATCAACAAGGAGTTCTCAGCTAAAGAAGACTTCCCGTCAGGTGGCTACAACATAGAACGTTCTAATGCGGCAATGTCTTTGATGAAGATTATTAAGAATGCTTTCGAAGGCGACTTCTCTAAGTATCTGGCCGAAGGCAAACAAGTAAAAGTGATAATTACCGGCTCGGCCGACGCCAGCCCTATTCGTGGTAGGATTGCCTACAACGGACAATATGGTGAATTTATTGATGAGCCTTATTATAAAGATGGCAATCTGGATAATATCACTGTAACAAAAGCTTCCGGTATTACCAGCAATGAACAATTGGCTTTAATGCGTGCCGCGGGTGTAAAAGACTATGTAGCAAAGAATGTCAATACATTGGCTAATACAAAGAATGATTATGAATATCACGTGGAAGTAGCCAAAGAACGTGGTGGTGAGTTCCGTAAGATTAATGTAGAATTTGTAATTATGGATGCATTCCCGGTAAAATAACTAGTATCGGATAATTGAAAAAACAGACTGGATATGAAGAAAATTTTCATACTGACAACCATTCTTTTGCTAGGAGCATTTGGAAAGGTGGTGGCACAAGATGCCGCCACTGCTTCCAGCCGTGCTAACCAGCAATATGTGCTTTTTGAAAGTGAGCGTGATAAAGGAACAAATGTAACCGGCATGTATTCCTACCTGCTGGATAGTTACACGTTGTTCATGAAGGTAGTAGAAGCATCGGATAACGGTCAGTATTTGAGTGGCGCCAAGAATCGTTTGCGTGCCATGTACCCTTATTTATTGAATGGTGCTGTATACTATTCGGAGCAGAAGCAACCGGCTAAGGCGCTTGATTTTGCCGCTGCCTATATTGAAATGCCACAGTTGAAGATATTTCGTAGCGAATTGCTGCCTAAAGATAGTCGTTATGCTTCTGTGGTGTATTATGCAGCCGTGTCTGCCTATAACCTGCAAAAGTATTCTCAAGCATTGAAGTATTTTGAAGAATACCTGAATACGGGTACGGAGGCACAGGAAAAGGATTGTTACGTGTATATGAACATGATTTATCAGGCGCAGAAAAACTATGCTGAACAAGAAAAGGTACTGGAGAAGGCTATTGCTAAATATCCGGTTTCTTTGGATTTTCTCTACAACTTGGTAAACGTGCATATTGCTACGAATAACATGCCCAAACTGTTAAGTGCTATTGACCGTATTCTTGTAGTCGATCCTAATAATGACAAAGTGTTGCCCATCAAGGCACGTATCCTTGAACGCCAAGGTAAGAATACGGAGGCGCTTGATATCTACAAACGCCTGTATGCTTTGTATCCCAACAATTTTGAATTACTGACCGGGGTGGCACGTGCCAATTTTAATGTAGCAACGGAGATAGTGAACAATGGTGCCACTATTGCTAACGATACTGAATATGCACTGGTACGCCAACGGGCTTCGGGTTATTTGTTGGATGCAAAAGACTTGTTCATGAAGATTTTAGAGAAGGAACCTTCTTCTAAGATGTATATGCAAGGATTGGCAGGTGTTTATCAGTATATGGATATGAAGTCCGAATATGAAGTTTTGACGAAGATCATTTCAGACGGTGCCTCTTATACATCCTTCCCGTCCCGCCTACTGGCATATAACGATGCTTTGAAAAAGTCGCAGAGCGTGACTCAGCAGCAAGAATCTGCTCCGGTGCCGGTAGAGCCTGCACAGTTGGTAATTCAAGTGGATGAGTTTACAGATGGTAATTCTAATAAGGTGATTGATGCGGGCGAGAGCTTTGCAGTACAATTTACTATCCAGAATAAGGGACAAGGAGATGCTTACAATCTTCGTCTCCGCTTATCCGAACAACAAGGATATGACGAATATTTTGATGGTCCTCGTGAATTGGATGGTGGTAATATTCCGGCAGGAACATCCAAGAAATACACATTCCGCTATCTGGTGAAAAAAGAAATGCCGACTGCTTTGGCAAAGATCAATATCTATGCTTTCGAAGCAAACGGTTTTGATGCCGATCCGGCTGAGCTGATTGTCAATACGCAAGAATATGCTATGCCTCGCTTGCGGGTGGCAGACCATCAATTCTTTGCATCCGAGGGCTCTTCTATCACTATCGGTAAGAATGGTAAACTGACGCTTGCTGTGCAGAATTTCGGTACAAAGACTGCTCGTAAGGTGAAATTAAACTTCAAGTTGCCCAATAATATCTTTACTACCGATAGTCCCGAAATGACCATCGACAGTATTGCTCCCGGTGACGTAGCAACACTGGACTATGGTTTCCTGGTAAACAAACGTTTCGATGGCGACTCTATTGCTGTTATGGTGAGCATCAGTGAGGATAGTCATTCTTCTAATTTGAATGAAGCCTATAAAGTGAAAGTAGGAGAATATCTTACTGCTTCCAGTTCTATTAAAATTAATGGAAATCTGGCTGCACGTAAGGTAGCCGCTAAAGACTACCAAATCGGTTTTAAGAGTGAACTGTTGGAAGATATTCCGGTGGGAGCAGTCAATCGCCATCGCTATGCTTTGGTAATAGGCAATGAAGATTATAGCATGACGGGTGCCAATGCCGAGATAAATGTGCCGTATGCGGTGAATGATGCAATGGTGTTCCGTGAATATTGCGTACGTACATTCGGTGTTCCCGATGGCCAGATTAAGATCGTGCCCAATGCCACTGCCGGTATGATGCACGAGCAACTGGACTGGCTGGTAAATATGGCAAGCACTGATCCCGAAGCCGAATTGATATTCTACTATTCCGGTCATGGTAATAATGATGAGGCTACCAAAGAACCTTATCTGCTTCCGGTAGATATTACGGGTAAGAATATCCGTTTGGGAGTCTCACTTGCTGATTTGTATAAACGCTTGGCAACTTATCCCATTAAAGGTGCTTATGTATTCTTGGATGCTTGCTTTAGTGGTGGCTATAAGAGTGCCGCCCCTTTACTTGCCCAGAAAGGAGTACGTGTGGTACCGAAGGTTGGTTTGCCACAGGGACATACATTGAGTTTCTCGTCCAGTAGTGGCGACCAGACCTCCAGTGTATACCATGACAAGAAGCAGGGATACTATACCTACTTCTTGATTAAAGCTATAAAAGATACCAAGGGAGATCTCACCATGAAGCAGTTGTTCGAGAAGACTAATGCCGAGGTGAAGAAAGCTACAGCGTTGATTGGCAAGATGCAAGAACCTCAATATATGGCTTCGCCCGTGTGGACGGAATGGGAGGAGATCAAACTGAAAGCTCCTGTAGTACAGAAGTAATAAGTTATAGGATATAAGCTGTATACAATAAAAGAAGGGCAAGAACGGATTGAACTATCCGGCTTGCCCTTCTTTAGTTGAGATGATATTAATTAATTTATTCTTCAGCTTGGAATTTGCGGCTCACTTTCATCAGGTTGGTGCTGTAAGTTACTACATTCTGAGCTTCCTGTATCATTGTCAGGTAAACCATGCTAACTTTTATACTACCATTTTGCATCTGAATGCGTTGTAACTCTTCACGCTTCAAGTGAGCTAATTGTCCGTTTAGCTCATTGGCTTTTCGTATCTCCGTTTCCATGCCTTCGTAGTCGTTGTTCTCCAATTTACGGCGGCAAACCTGAAGCAAATACGTGATGTCTTCTGTTACATCGGCAAACTCACCTTTTTGAATGATATCGAGCGGCTTGAAGTTGTTATCGATATGTTCCAGGCACGGTTCGCAAAGGCGTCCGACACTGTATACCAATTCACTCGCAAAGTCATTACCCTGGTAGTAATAAAGTCCTTTTTCTAAGACTGTATTATTGTCCAGGCGGCACATGGCAAGTGTTCCTGTGCGCTTCATTTGTTTGATAAGTTGCTTTTCAAATTTCACAGAACCCATAGCACGGCGTAATCCACGAAGATTTTCATGCAGGAAAGAAGTGACGGTACGCTCGAAGTTCTCTTCAGTAAATTCTAATACCTTAGTCAGTTCTTCACGAGTATGTTTGCGTAATAACTCTAAAACTTCATCATTATCGTTACTCTGCATCAGTTGTTTCAAAGTCTCGTTGCCTTTTTCTTTTTCTTTGCGCTTCTTGTACATGACTTGGCTGCGTATCAGCATGAATATAGCCAAACCTATTAGAGCGATGATGGCAGTTGTACCTCCGAAGTGAATCAGCATAGCTACAAAGAAACAGATGGTGAAGGCGGCTCCGGCTGTGATAAACCAGCCACCGATCACACTGAGTACACCGGTTATACGGAATACGGCAGAGTCACGTCCCCAGGCACGGTCGGCAAGCGAGGTACCCATGGCAACCATGAAAGTAACGTATGTGGTAGAAAGAGGAAGCTTTAAAGAGGTACCCAATGCAATGAGCAAACCTGCCAAAACCAGGTTGACTGATGCACGTACCAAGTCGAAGGCTGCACCATCGGCAATGATGGCTTCATCTTTCTGAAAACGTTGGTTAATCCAGTGTTTGGTACGTTCGGGGGTTGCTTTAGAAATTCCATTAGCCATAGTCATGCTAATACGCACTAGTGTGCGTGCTATCGGAGTACTACCGAAAGTCTCTTCACCTTCGTCCTGGCGGGAGAGGTCAACGGATGTTTTGATAACATTGTGTGCTTTTTTCGACGTACAGAGAGCAAATACCATGATGGCGCCCGCTCCGAACAAGAAATACCAAGGCGTTTTAGCCGGACCTAGCAGCGAAGTCATCAGGAAGCCATCGGCTCCGGCAGACATTCCGTTGGTAGTATAATCGATAAAAGAAGAATAACCGGCAAGAGGTACACCGATAAAGTTTACCAAGTCGTTGCCGGCAAAGGCAAGTGCAAGGGCAAAAGTACCCAAAAGTACTACTACTTTAAAGATGTTTACTTTCAGCCAATGTAGAATCTGCATCAATATGGTGAAGAATACAAAGAAACAAAGGATAAGCAATCCGGTATTGTCCTGAATCCAATGCTTGTTATCGGCAGTCATGAAAGAGCTATCCTTCAAACCCTTAATCAACATAAAATAGATGATAGACGTAGCAGCGATACCACCAAATAGAGCAATGCTGTATTTCATCTTCTTTTTATAGTTGAAGGTAAATACGATACGAGCCAGCCATTGTACCAGCATACCGAAGAAGAATGCGATAGCTACGGAAAGGAATATACCCATGATTACGGATAACGCCTTGTCGGTATTGATGAGGTCGCCCATTCCCAATGAGTCGTTGCTATACACCTTGATGAGTGCCAGTGCAAAGGTTCCTCCTAATAGCTCAAACACCATTGAGACTGTGGTAGAGGTGGGCATGCCCATCGTGTTGAATACATCCAGCAGTACTACATCCGTCAGCATTACAGCGAGCAGGATGCACATGATCTCGGCAAAGTAGAAATGTTCAGGTTGATAGATGCCATGTCGTGCAATATCCATCATGCCATTACTGAGAGCTGCGCCTATAAAAACACCGATACCTGCAATAAACAGTACGGTTTTAAAAGAAGCCGCCTTTGCTCCGACAGCCGATTGGAGAAAATTAACCGCATCATTACTGACGCCCACCACGAGGTCGAATATCGCAAGGACAAACAGGAAGATTACGATTCCTAAGTAGATTGTTTCCATAAATATGTATTTTATTTCTGGCTGCAAAGGAACGAAATGCGTGTTGCAGGGAAATGTCATACATATTACAGAAATGTTACAAAAGAACTGAAAGTTGAGAGCTGAAAGTTACTATGAGACATATTATATAGCGCAGCTAACTTTCAAGTCTCAACTTTTTAGCAAGGTACTCGTAAAAACTATATTGCGAACGAATCTTTTCTTTTTGCGGTCGTGAAGATTTCCATCGGTTACGCAGATGATCGTCTACGAAACAAGCCTTCCGTTTATCGGATAGTTGGATAGATAGCATATCCGTTAGTTCTTCTTTTAGATCAGGATCTAAAATAGGAGTGACAGCCTCAATACGGCGATATAGATTGCGACGCATCCAGTCCGGTGAACCGAGATAAATTTTGGGATTTCCACTATTGCCGAAATACCATACACGGGCATGTTCCAAGAATGTATCCACGATACGGGTTATGCGAATATTTTTGCTGTATGCTTGTCCGGGAATAAGGCAACAGATACCGCGAACAATCAAATCTATTTCAACACCTGCCTGAGATGCTTCGTAGAGACGGTTTATCATAGCAGGATCT
>OHGT01001397.1_pt1 | contig 10650 bp, 12 predicted proteins | sample 1567861 | NCBI WGS metagenome assembly OHGT01 (sample SAMEA3879533, study PRJEB24766) | human gut metagenome | biome: human-associated habitat; feature: feces | place: USA | collected 1985/1987 | reverse complement strand
AATATCCCGTCCTCCCAAATCTGTAGAGAAATTCTTGACTGATTATAATATTAATCGCGATACGGATATTGATTACTTTTTAATTCATCAAGCTAACAAAATGATTGTTGACCGTATCGTTAAGAAGCTAAAGCTTCCTCAGGCAAAGGTTCCTTATAATTTGGAAGAGTTTGGAAATTTGGGCGGTGCTTCGATTCCTTCATTAATGGTGACACGACTTCGGGAACAATTAATGTCGAAAGAGACTACATTATTGATGTCTTCGTTTGGCTTAGGATTAACATGGGGGACTATATGGATGAAGACAAAGCCAATGTGTATACCTAATGTTATGATAATGAATGGTGAATAGACTCATCTTTAAGTCAATATAGACTTGGTAATATGATGGTGTAGTAGAATTATATAAAAACATAAAAGTGTATATTAATTTTTTATAAACATATTATGGATAGAAATGATTTTATAGTAAAGTTTGCGGAACAGTTTGAAGAAACAGAACCAGGAAAAATAACTTATGAGACTCGTTTTAGAGATATTGAAGAATGGAGCTCTTTGGTCCACTTATCAATAATCATGATGTTGGATAGAGAGTATAATGCTGCTATTGATGAAGATGATTTTAATAAGTTGGAAACTGTAGAAGATATATTTAATTATATAAATAAGTAATTATGGGCTTTTTGCAATTTGAGGGAGTCGGTGTTTCCGGTATGTCTGCTTGCGTCCCTCGACGTATTATTCACAACTATGAATATACTGAGTTTTTCTCACAGGCAGAAGTAAAAGAGGTTGTCGATAAGATTGGTATTGTGGAACGTCGCTTTGTCGATGACAAGACTTGTAGCTCAGATTTATGTTTTGCTGCGGCAGAACGTTTAATAAGCGACATGAATATTGATAAATCAGAAATTGATATGTTGATATTTATTTCTCAGACTCCAGATTATCGTATGCCAGCTACTTCAGTAATATTGCAGGAACGTTTGGGATTGTCGCATAAGACAATTGCATTTGATATAAATTTAGGTTGCTCTGCATTTATATATGGTTTGACGGTGGCTTATTCATATGCACAGCAACCTAATATACGTAAAGTGTTATTGTTGGACGGTGAGACTAGGTCGAAAGTATACTCTCCTAAAGACCGGAAAACTGCGTTCTTATTTGGTGATGGTGGAGTTGCAGCAATAATAGAAAAAGGTGAGAAATATGGCAAATCATTTTTTTCTTTAAATTCTGATGGTTCTCGTGAATCTTTAATAAAGATAAATGCGGGTGGTTATCGAATTCCCAGTTCTTCGGAAACCGTTAAAGAGAAAGTTGTGGACGAATATGGTAATATCAGAACAGATGAGCAAGGATACATGAAAGGAGGGGATGTCTTTAACTTTGTTATTCGTGAAATACCTAATGATATTAAAGCAACATTAGAATTTGCAGGGATGAATATTCAGACTATGGATTATTATATATTTCATCAGGCAAATAACTTCATGAATTCTTATCTTGTAAGCAAGTTGAAGATTGATGTTAATAAGGTTCCTTCAACTATTAGCAAGTTTGGAAATGTTTCATCTGTGTCTGTGCCGTTGACTATTGTTTCTGAATTAAAAGATAAACTTATAGGAAATCATACAATACTACTGAGTGCTTTTGGAGTTGGAATGACTTGGGCTACTGGTATTGTATCAATGAGTGATTGTTATATAAGTGATATTGTGGAAATTTGATTTGTTATGGAACATAGTCCATTTTCTTTAGAAGGAAAAGTTGTTCTTGTCACCGGTGCTTCGTCAGGAATAGGAGCTCAATGTGCTATAGATTGTAGTAATATGGGAGCTCGTGTTATTCTTATTGGTAGAAATGAAACAAGATTAAATGAAACTTTAACTCAAATGACCGGGGATGGTCATACTGCTATCTGTTATGATTTAGGAAATCTGAATGGTATTGCAGAGCTGGTTGAACAACTCCATAATAGTTATATACATATCGATGGGCTGATTCATGGGGCAGGGATTGAGAAAACTATACCTTTGAAATTTCTGTTACCACAGGATTATGAAGAAGTATGGCGAATAAATACTTTGAGTGCTTTTGAACTGATAAAATGTATATCCTCTGTAAAATACAAAAATACAGGCTGTCATTTTGTTTTGATATCTTCTATTGCATCTGTCATCGGAAGGTTAGGAGTAACTGCATATGCAGCTTCGAAAGGTGCGATGGTTGCTGCTGTGAAGCCGATAGCTCTTGAATTGGCTACTAAACAGATGACTGTTAATTGTGTTTCTCCTGGTACGGTTTTAACCCCAATGATGAACAAATATTTAAGTTCTTTGTCAGAGGAGAACAAACAAAAAAGACTGTCTGGTTTCCCTTTGGGAGTAGGTACGGTAAATGATGTGTCTAATGTTTGTACCTTTCTGTTGAGTAATGCTGCCCGCTGGATTACAGGACAAAACATTGTGGTAGATGGCGGTTATACTATACAATAACAATTGTGATGAATCAAATCGTTTTAAAAAAGACAACAGAATTGGTGGAAAATGAAATGGAACAGGTTTGTATCTTGTTTCATGAAATATTCCCTAAGCACTCAATGACTGTTGAGTCCTTTCGGAATCGATATTTTCAAACTCCTTTAGGTTATTCTATTCATGCTTTATTGAAAGATAAGAACAATGTAGTAATTGGTAGTCATAATCTGGTTCCTTATTATTATGTTTTTAATGGGGTAAAAACATTGTTTGCTTATGGGGCTGGTACTATGATTAAGAAAGAATATCGTAATTTTTTTACATATGAACGCTTGATCAGAGAAAGTCAAAAATATATTGTAGAAAATGAGAAATGTTCCTTTTTGATGGGCTTTCCCAATGCTAACGCTTATCCGATTCAGAAAAAAGGACTAAAAAGAAAGGATATTGGAAATCTATCTACTTATATATTGCCTGTTAGAATTGGCAGTATTAAAAAGCAATTTCGACAATTAAATTTTCTATCTGTATTTTTTGCTGAATTGTGGTTGTACTTCTCTGTGCTTTCTTTCTCAACTAAAATCGGCAGACCTCTTGTTCATAAAGAGCGAATGTCTTTCAATAAGTTCAGATATTTAGAAAAGGAGGGGAGAACACCTAAATATTCTTTTATAGAGAATAAAGGAATACATGGAGTCTATCGTGTTATGGATTATGAAGGGATAAAAACTGCCTTTTTATTGGATGTATATCCTTTGTCGAAGAAAAACTTCGATTGGGCTGTGAGAACTATATACAAACATTGTAGTACACAATCCCTTGATATGATCATGTATGTTGGCTATCTTCCTTTTACCCCAATGACTCTGATAAAGGTGCCGGAGAAATTAGAACCTAAAAAGTTTCATTTTGTAGGTACTATATTTGATCACGATTTGATAGATGAGAGGATATTTGATATTGAAAATTGGGAAGTAAGCCTTGCTGATTATGATTTAATATAATTAAGATGGTAAAATGAATATATTATCTTTTGATATTGAAGAATGGTATATTGAAAAGCACTTTAAAGGCGGGCGAAAAGAGAAATATCGTCAGTATGATGAATTGCTAGATTGGATTCTGAGTACACTTGACAAGAGTAATTTCAAGGCGACATTTTTCTGTGTGGGTCAATTGGCTGTAGAGTTTCCGGGGGTGTTGAAAAGGATTTCTGATAATGGTCATGAAGTAGGTAGTCATTCAAATCAGCATCTGTGGATAAACAAGATGACTAGACAGGAATTTGCAGAAGATACACGCATTGCTGTGCAAGAAATAGAGAATTTAATAGGCAAAAAAGTAAAAAGTTTCCGTGCACCGGCTTTCTCTATTGGGAAAGGCAATGACTGGGCATTTGAAGTGTTAGTAGAAAATGGGATTGAATATGATTGTTCTGTTTTTCCAGCCAGTCGAGATTTGGGAGGATTTCCTCAATTTACTTCGACCATACCTTCGTTGATTAAAAAGAGGGATTATACGATTAAGGAGTTGCCTATCTGCCCTGCCAGATTAATGGGAAAAGCGGTACCATTTTCGGGTGGCGGCTATTTCAGATTAGTGCCATTGTGGTTGCATAAGCAACTTGTTGGACGTTTGGATTATGTGATGTTTTATTTTCATATCAATGATTTAATAGAACAAAATTCAACGTTCATGAGTAAACAGGAGTTTGAAGAATACTATAAAGAACCGGGTACTATAAAGAACCGTATAACCCGTTATGTAAAGACAAACATTGGTAAAGGAGGAGCGTTGAATAAATTGGATACTTTACTAGGGAATTATTCATTCTGTAATGTACAGCAAGCTGCTGAGTCGATAGATTGGAATAAACAACCGTTAATTGAATTGTAGGTTATGTATAAGAACGGATTAAAACGTGCGATAGATTTTCTTATTGTATTGTGTGCCTTACTTATCATTTGGCCAATTTTACTTATTATTATCATTTTCCTTCATTTTGCTAATAAAGGTGCCGGGGTCTTCTTTACCCAGGATCGTCCTGGCAAAAATGCCCAAATATTTAAGGCTATTAAATTCAAGACCATGACGGATGAGCTAGATACGGAAGGTAATCTGTTGCCGGATGATGTTCGTCTGACAAAAGTCGGGAAAATAGTTCGTTCCCTTTCTATTGATGAATTACCACAACTTTTTAATGTATTGAAAGGGGACATGGCATTAGTTGGTCCTCGCCCTTTATTGCCTAAGTATCTTCCTTTATATTCTCCTGAACAGTATCGTCGTCACGAAGTGCGTCCGGGAATCACGGGTTGGGCACAAGTTAACGGACGAAATAGCATTACCTGGAAAAAGAAATTTGAATTGGATGTGTGGTATGTAGATCATATTTCATTTTGGCTGGACATGAAGATTCTTTTTCTTACAGTAAAGAAAGTTTTTATTCGAGAGGGAATAAATATGGAAGGGGCTGCTACTACAGAACCATTTAATGGACATAATTAAATGAAAATTAAGCAGATCATAAATAGCATATTTACTTCGAATACATATGTTGTGGATGATAAAATTGATGCTGTTTCTCTGATAGACATTGGTGATATTCAACCTATAATAGATTATCTCAATAAAGAAAAGAAATATGTCAGGTTTGTATTTCTGACCCATACTCATTATGATCATATCTATGGAATCAGAGAATTGATTAGATATTATCCTGATTGCATTGTCTATACTTCGAGTTTTGGAAAAGACGCTTTGAAATCTGATAAATTGAACTTTTCACGATATCATAATGATCCAATAATTTTAAGTGGGAATAATATTGAAGCATTACATGAAGGAGATAAGATAGAACTATCTGCTGATATAAATCTTGAAGTGCTTGAAACTCCCGGACATGATAAAAGTTGTCTGACCTATAAAATAGGCAATAACCTATTTTCAGGCGATTCATATATTCCAGGGTTGAAAGTAATCGCTTCCTTCCCAAATAGTAATAAAGTAGATGCCGAGAATTCAAAAGAGCGTATAAAAAGTTTGGCAGAAGGAATGAACCTGTATCCCGGGCATGGAGATGCTTATATTGATTATCACAGTTGCTCTGAAAAGCGAAAAGATAATTGAAGATACTTATGTAACAATAGTCTGGAACTAAATAAGGCATGTCTAATGAATGGCATTTATACAAATTGGTTTATGATTCTATTTCGTTTTTGTATGAAAGCCGGGGAAGTATTCAAATGGTTATTCATACCATACTATGTGAGGAAAAATGATAATTAATCAATAAATTTATGAACAAACGAATTTATCTTTGCCTCGCCCACATGAGCGGCAAAGAGCAAGACTTTATAAAAGAAGCCTTTGAAACTAACTGGGTCGTTCCTCTTGGGCCGAATGTAAATGCTTTTGAAGAGGAATTAAAGAACTTTATAGGAGAAAATAAGGAAGTTGTAGCTTTATCAGCAGGTACGGCAGCTATTCATCTCGGTTTGATCCAATTGGGAGTTCAGGCAGGTGATGAGGTGATTTGCCAATCATTTACATTTTGTGCTTCAGCCAATCCTGTAACTTATCTGGGAGCCATACCTGTATTTGTGGATAGTGAAGAAGATACTTGGAATATGGATCCGGTACTACTCGAAGAAGCTATCAAGGATAGAATACGTAAGACCGGTAAGAAGCCTAAGGCTATACTTCCGGTACATTTATATGGTATGCCTGCAAAGATGGATGAAATCTGTGCCATTGCTACCCATTATGATATTCCAATTTTGGAAGATGCTGCTGAAGCTTTGGGATCTGAGTACAAAGGGCGGAAGTGTGGAACTTTCGGTAAGTTCGGAGCTCTGTCATTTAATGGCAATAAGATGATTACGACATCCGGTGGTGGTGCATTAATAGTTGCTGATGAAGCTACTAAAAAGCAGACCATGTTCTATGCTACTCAAGCTCGTGAGGCCTTCCCGCATTACCAGCATGAAAAGATTGGTTATAACTATCGCATGAGTAATATTTGTGCGGGGATAGGACGTGGACAAATGACTGTTCTGGAAGACCATATTGCTCATCACCGTCATGTACATTCACTCTATGAGAAAGGATTTGAAGGATTCAAAGGTATCACTTTAAAATCTAATCCGAATGATTGTTTCAATGCAAATTATTGGTTGTGTACTATCTTGATTGATCCGGAATTAACGGGTACAAACTATGAAGAAGTACGCGTTAAACTGGATGCTGTAGGTATTGAAACGCGTCCCTTGTGGAAACCTATGCATTTGCAACCGGTTTTTGCTGTTAATCCATGTTATGTAAATGGTGTTTCTGAGAAGTTATTTAATATTGGATTGTGTATTCCTGCCGGTCCTTGGGTTACAGACGAGGATGTGTCTTATATAGTAGAACAAATAAGATTATGTTGCACTAGATAAACATTTACAGCTTTACAAGCTGTTTCCCCACAATCAGATTCTAAGTAATTGTAATCTGGTTGTATTAGTAAAAATGTGTTGAGAGAGGATTCCTTGTGAAAGGCGTCCTCTTTTTAGTTATAGTTTGATGCTGATTGTAATATGTGGTAATACAGTGCTTTATAAATGATTCTCAGAGAACAGCTCCTGCCGGGCTGTTTTCTTTGTTTATGCCCTTATTTTTTGTGCAAGACTGCTATTCAAAAAAGGGCGATGAGGAGTAAAATCTTCATCGTCCTTTTTTCCGTTTATGGGTCAAAATATGTCGTTCATGGTCCATTTTGTGTCGTTCGGAAAATAATATTTGATTTATCCTTCATTCTCCCTATATTTGAACAAAACTAACAGTGAATAATACCTGCAAAAACAGGTGATGAATAGCAATACATTATATATAATACTGTTGAAAAAATGATTTCTCTGATACTATCGACATATGCCAAACTTATGGAGCAGTACATGGCTTCTTTTTTTCATCAACCGGAAGGGTTGGTAGAAGTTGGAGCTATAGCTACGCAGGGAGAAGAAGAGCCTTGCAAGATAATGGTATCATTGTTGAGCGTAGAACGTGAAGCTACTCAGGGAATATCGAATTCTGTAGCCAGTGCCTCCGGTCATTTCGCTACAATTTCGTCTCCTCCGGTTTATGCAAATCTGAATATCGTTATTGCGGCGGTATTTAGCGATAAAAGATATAAGGAAGGGCTTTCTTTCCTTTCACAAGCCATCACATTTTTGCAAACGACTTCCTCATTTATAGTGAATGGCAATAAGTATACGATTGAACTTCTTTCTCCTACCTTGCAGGATCAAAGTAATATTTGGACCCAATTGGGAGGAAAGTATTATCCATCAGTAGTCTGTAAAATCAGAAGATTGACGTTTGATGCCGATGAAGTGAAACGCGCAGCTATTGAAGTTTCCGGAAGTCAGAATAATATAGGACGTATATGACACAGTTTAAAGAAGTTTGGCGTTTGAAAATCAAACATGATTTTTTCAGGGACGGTAATTGTCGTGGATTAAAGTATAGTCTGTCTCAGAAGTCAGATTTGTTATTACGAAAACGTGGAAGTAGATTGATACAAACAGGGGTTTCGGAATGGGTACTCATCACTTTCGATGAGGATATATTTGACGATTCGGATCAATTGGAACTGGATTTTATGTGTGAAGATAAAAGCTTGATTTATAGTACAGAGTGGGATTGGCAGGCGAATGGTACGTGCCGGCAGATACAGGTTAGTGCAAATGAGGATATGCGTATTGACATGAAAACGCCACCGGGCAAAAGAGTCGATTCCAAACCAAACATCTTTTTCCGAATGGTAGTCTCGTTACATAGGATAAATTATCAAAGGACTTCTGTTACCGAATTGGTTTTTACGTCTAAGAGTCTTTATTGGGAATATTGGTTGATTCCACGTGATAGAGATGCAGACCGGAATCTGGAACTTGAAATAAAAGATAGTAATAAAGAGATAGAGTGCTACCGGTGCGAAGATTCCAGTAATCCTATGAATGTACCGTTAGTAAAATTCAGGACATCCGTTCGGATTAAGGCGCAAGAAGATGGCTCAGAGAGGGTTTCATTGTATGAAATATTATCTTCCGGAATTAGAAGACCGCTTTCACGTTCTTTGCCTTTGCCGGTTTTAGGTAAGTTTCCCTTAAACAAGGAAGATAAAGATTCGGTATTGGCTTTAGCGTACATTTAAAACGATAAATATAGTTTTCCTAATTAATAATTTAATCTTATTTGCTTATGGGAACAATGAAAACACCCGGCGTTTATATCGTAGAGAAAAACGCATTCCCGAATTCGGCAGTAGAAGTTGCTACCGCAGTACCCGCTTTTATTGGCTATACAGAGACGGCAGTGAATGGTAATGTCTCTTTACTCAACAAGCCTTTCCGGATTACGTCTATGGCGGAATATCATGCTTATTTTGGAGGAGCTCCGATCCCGATGTTTGCTTTGCCGGATGCAGCAGAAGGCGAAGAACCTACTTTGATCTGCGGAGAAAAAAAGGTAATGGTTAAGCAGACCAGTGTGCCCTTTATGCTTTACTACCAGATGCTGATGTTTTTTGCAAATGGCGGCGGTCCGTGTTATATTGTTTCCGTAGGAGACTATAAAGCTGAAGAACTGAGTGCGGATGCTTTTAAAGCAGGTGTTGAAACACTTCTGAAAGAGCAGGAACCTACGATGGTGCTGTGTCCGGAAGCAGTTGGACTTAAAGATAAAGAATTGTGTTACAGCGTTCAGACTGCTATGTTGAGCCATTGTGGTTACAAGATGCGCAATCGTGTGAGTATTCTTGATGTATTTGATGGTTATAAAGACAGACGTGACCCTTCTGGTGACGTAGTGAATGAATTCCGTGAAAAGATAGGCAGTTCGTTCCTTGATTTTGGTGCTGCTTATTATCCTTGGGTCAACACTTCCATTGTGCAAGACCGTGATCTTTCCTTCCTCAATTTTGATGCTGAATTACTGAAAGCTTTGCTAAATGAAGAGTTGAAAAAACAGCCTGAAGAAAAACAACCGCTTATTCAGGAACAAATTGACTTGATAGGTACAGAGTTGGATGCCGTTGGTAAAGATACATTGAATAAGACTCTTCTTCAGATTTCTCCGGTTTACAATGCTGCACTGAAAGAAATAAAACGTATGTTGAACCTTTTACCGCCTTCGGCTGCTATGGCCGGTATTTATACAATGGTGGATAACACTCGTGGTGTATGGAAAGCTCCTGCCAATGTTTCAGTAAATTCAGTAATTTCTCCGGCAGTAAATATCACTCATGATGAACAGGAAGATCTGAATGTGCCTTTGAGTGGTAAGGCTATCAACGCCATCCGTACTTTTGTGGGTGAAGGTATAAAGGTTTGGGGAGCTCGTACTTTGGACGGAAACTCTCTTGATTGGCGATATATCAATGTACGTCGCACCATGATTATGCTTGAGGAGTCTGTTAAAAATGCTGCCCGTGCATACGTATTTGATCCGAATGTTGCAGGTACCTGGATTAACATCAAGAGTATGATTCAGAACTTCTTGAATGGAATCTGGAAACGTGGCGGTCTTGCCGGTGCTACTCCTGATGACGCTTTTAGTGTTCACGTAGGACTGGGTGATACGATGACTCCCGAAGACATCCTGGAAGGAATACTACGGGTAACTGTATTGGTTGCCATAGTACGTCCGGCTGAATTCATTGAGATTACTTTCCAGCAGCAGATGCAAAAGAGCTAAGGGAATTAATAATTAAAAATTAAAATATTATGGCAGGAGAAAAACAAGATAACGTATGGCCAATGCCGGCGTTTTATTTCAAAGTAGAGATTGGCAGTTTAGGTGAAATTGCTTTCAAGGAAGTTTCAGGTTTGGATGCTGAGGCGCAGATTATAGAATACCGTCATGGAAACAGTCCGCAGTTCTCAACGATCAAGATGCCGGGCATCAAGAAGTATAGCAATATACAGTTGAAGAAGGGTGTTTTTGCAAAAGATAATAAATTGTTTGACTGGTTCAATACTATCAAATTGAATACAATCCAGCGCGAAGCGGTTACTATCAGTCTGCTTGATGAAGAAGGAAATCCAACTATGGTATGGAAATTGACTAATGCATGGCCTACGAAGGTGACCGGTGTCAGCCTGAAATCGGATGGAAACGAAGTCGC
>OHGT01001386.1_pt1 | contig 10735 bp, 9 predicted proteins | sample 1567861 | NCBI WGS metagenome assembly OHGT01 (sample SAMEA3879533, study PRJEB24766) | human gut metagenome | biome: human-associated habitat; feature: feces | place: USA | collected 1985/1987 | reverse complement strand
AAGCATAATGAAAGATATGGAGGTTTAAAGATGACATTATATAAACAATGGATCGACCTTATGGAAGGTCAGACAGAAGAAACTTTTGAAGAATTCTGGAAAGAATACAGCGATACTGAAACAAGAGTGTATGAGCACATTCTTGCCAATAAGGATTCTCACCTTGCAGGCACCTTTAATGAACTGACTGCCAAATTCAATGCAAACCCAGTAATATTTATGGGTTTTCTTGATGGTATAAACACAAGTATCAGGGTTGTCAACGACCTTGAATCAATTACCGAAGAAACTGCACTTGATCTTGATGTTGATTTTGAAAAATTGTTTTTCAATATGTTGAAGGCTGATGCCGACTATCTGTACACGCTTCCTCAATGGGAGGATGTCCTCTCAGAAGAGCGCAGAATCGAAATCGTTAAAGATTATAAGCGTTCCAAGACTGTTCACAAAGAAAAAGAACCCGGAAGAAACGATCCTTGTCCTTGCGGTAGCGGTAAGAAATATAAAAATTGTCACGGGAAAGGACTTTAATATTCTTTTTGTGTTAGTAACAATGAAGGCGGTTCCTGCAAAGGAATCGCCTTTTTTATGAAATAGAGTCGGTGGTTTAGTGATTTAGTAAAAAATTCGTAAAGGGAAAACTTGAATTTTAGCGATGAGTCTCTTGTCGATAAACATATTCCGGACATTTCGGTGAAGGGTTGATTCTTGCTTAAATTTCTATACATCACCTGTGTTGCGGAGCCATATGAGAGAAACGGAGGAGCGGTAGCGACGAGGAGAGTGGTTAAAAAAGATAGTATATAGGATTTTTTGACTGTAAGGATTAATCTCCCTCACCCTACGGGCACTCCCTCCCTATATTTCTTTGGAAACACCCCGTAATGCCACGGGACACGGCAGGGAGGAGTTTTGCGACATTCTTTTATCATGTAATTTTTGCCGGTAAGATAAAGAAGTATTCAACCTCCTCCTCTGTTCGTGCTGCGTTAGCAATAGGGGAGAGACCGAAGGAACAGTAGTTCCTGAGGAGAGAGGTTGAAAAGATTACCCAGAATTATTTTGATTGTGTTTTTTAACCCCTCCGTCACTTTGTGACACCTCCCCTATATTTTGCTGAACAAAATACAGGGGAGGAGTTTAAATAACCCTCTATTCATTTGTGTCACTTCCCTTATGTTTTGCCTTGCAAAACATAAGGGAGAAGGCTTACAGCCCTTCTATCGCATTATTTATCGAATCGTAGCATTACGGGGTGTGGCGTTAGTCATATTAGGGAGGTGTCACAAAGTGACGGAGGGGTTGAAAAAGATTATATGGGGTTAGAGGCATAAACGGACAATCTCCATTAATTATCGACAGAACTGTTTAAGTTTCTCCTTTACTTATAAATCGAGATGAAAGAAATGTTTTGTACAAGCTGGATTTGTAAAATGTTTTAGTTGAAAAAAGCGAAATCTCTTTTCTTCTCTTATATATTATAGTATGGAAAATTGTATAACAGAGAAGGTCTGTTGTCTCTCTTGCCAATGAAAAATATATCATAATAAAAATTTTTTAGAAAATTATTTGGTTTATAATATAAACCGATTTATATTTGTGCTGTAATTATAGCATGAAAAGAGAGTATATAGCTATATAGTTTATAAAATAAACCAATTTGTAAATCTAAAAATCGACTTATGGAAGAACAGAAAATGAATGAGAAAGAGAGTTTGGAACTCATCGCTCAGATGATTCGAGTTACAAAACAAAGCATCGGGAGTGGCAGTGGAAATAAATTTTTGATGTATGGCTATACGGCTGCTATTCTGTCGATCGTTATCTATGCTTTGGTTTACTTTACGGGAAACAGTGCGTGGAGTGCCGGGTGGTTCTTGATGTTTTTGCCATTTCTTGTCAGTAGCGTACGGGAGAAAAGAAATAGGCCGAAAGTAGTGACTTATACCGACCGCATGATCAACGAAACATGGAGAGTCATAGGAGCATTGTTTGTACTTACTGTCTTGACGATGATCGTATTGGGGTTTGTTATCGGTCGTGTCAATTTCGGGTTGATGATGCCGTTGGCTTTGTTGTATTGTGGTATGGGTACGTCGATTACCGGTCTGGTTATCAAGGAATCCAGCCTTACTTATTTCCCGTTGCTCGCGCTTGTCACGGCTATTTATATGTTTATGACTATGCCTTCTTTACATACGCCTATGGTGTGGCAGCTCTATTTCGGGGGATCGTTTGTCGTCGTGATGATTGTTCCGGGACATATTCTTAATGCAAAGTGTAAAAAGATATGTTGAAAGAATTAGATCCATTGTTACACTCGCAGTTGAGGTTGGCTGTCATGTCGATTCTCTTGTCGGTAGATGAGGCGGATTTTGTTTATCTGAAAGAAAAGACCGGGGCGACTTCCGGAAACCTGAGTGTGCAGATAGATAAATTATCGGCAGCCGAATATATTCGGGTCAGGAAAGAATTTGTCGGTAAGAAAACAAGGACATCGTGCCAAATAACCGAAAAAGGAAGGGAGGCTTTCGAAGCTTATGTAAATACTTTGAAAGAGTATCTTAACTGGTAAAGAACTATTCTCTATTCCAAGACAAAGAAACCCCTCGTCTTGTATTCATATAGGCGAGGGGTTTATACGATTTCCTTTTCGAATTTTTACAGCAGCGCTTTGATTTTAGCTTCCAAATCGGCTTTTGAAGCAGAACCGACATGTTTGTCCACTAGTTTACCCTCTTTGAAAAAGAGCAAGGTGGGGATATTGCGAATACTATATTCTGCACTTAAATCGGCGTCATCGTCAACATTGTATTTCCCGATTATCACTTTGCCTTCATATTCTTCTGCAAGTTCGTCTACCGAAGGTGCGATTGCGCGACAAGGGCCGCACCATTCCGCCCAAAAATCGATAACTACCGGTTTGCCGGAGGCAATCAATTCTTTTGCATTTTCATCATTGATTTTCAATGCCATAATTTTATTTTTTACTGTTTTATTGTTTCAATTTATTTTACAACAAAAGTAGGTAATCTCTGGTTGAGTCGCAAACGATTATTCATTTATTTTGAAAGAGACCTCGTCGTTCTCGCTTAAAAAATCGATGAGTTCTTCCGTTATCGTCGGTTTGCGCCTCGATCTCAGCCGTACCGATTTATCCAACTCCGAATCGTATATTTTGAAACTCAATTCTGCCTTGTGCTGGTGTGCCGGGGGCATAAATTCGGAAAGTGTCTGTATGAATCCGTTTTTTACCAATCGGGCCGGTAGCTCGATTGTGATGGAATTAAGTAAAGTACCTTTTAATTCGGATAGTAGCTTTATCTCCAAAATTTTCAAATCGATACGGCCGGGGGTGAATTTCGATGGTTGACAGCGTGCCCTTATCCACACGAAAGTTCCGTTATTGGCTCCATACTTTCCGTAGTCTATGAAGTCTTGGCCGAATAAAGGTATATCTTCGGCTCCCGAATAGTCTTCTATTTTAAGGAAGCCATATTGGCCGCCTCTTTTCCCGATTCCCGTTCGGTAGTCGACAACCACTCCTCCGAATGTCAACTCTTTATTTAAGAGGGATTCTCGGTCTTTCAAATCGGTCATGCGGGTATTGCAGCCGTACAATAATTCCAATTTATAGGCATCGAGCGGGTGTGCCGAGAGGTACATGCCAACGAGCTCTCTTTCCTTGTCCAAACGCTCGATGTCGGAGAGAGGCACGCCCCGTGGGATTTCGGGCGGGGTCGTTACGATGGGAGCTACGCTTCCGAATAAAGACGTAGCTTGGGACATTTTGTCGTTTTGTACTTTTACACCGTAACGTACCAATGTTTCTAAGAAAATTTCTCCTTTGCTGTTCAATGCAGTGAAATCTTCCCGATGAATTTCTTTGAATGAATCGAAGGCTCCGGATATAGCCAATGACTCTATCGTTTTTTTACCACAAGCCGAAAGATTGACTCGTTCCACAAAGTCGAATATTCCCTTATACGGGCCGTTGGCTTCGCGCTCTTTGACAATGGCTTGTACCGCCGAGTCGCCGACTCCCTTGATTGCTCCTAATCCGAAACGGATATTCCCTTTCTTGTTTACCGAGAACTTATACTGGCTTTCGTTGACATCGGGACCTAAAACTTGAATCTTCATGGATTTGCACTCGTCCATGAATTTCGTGATTTCCGTGATGTTATTGAGGTTTCGACTCAACACTGCCGCCATATATTCAGATGGATAGTTGGCTTTCAGATATGCCGTTTGGAACGCTACCCATGAGTAGCATGTGGCATGGCTTTTATTGAAAGCATAGGAAGCGAATTTCTCCCAGTCGGCCCATATTTTTTCGAGTACTTCTTTTTTATGTCCGTTTTTCTCGCCGCCCGAAATGAAAAGGGGCTTCAAAGCATCCAGTTTATCTTTCAGTTTTTTACCCATCGCTTTACGCAATCCGTCGGATTGACCGCGTGTGAAATTGGCGAGCAAACGGGAGAGCAACATGACCTGCTCTTGATATACCGTAATTCCGTAAGTATCTTTTAGATACTTTTCCATGATAGGAATATCGTACACGATAGGTTCTTTCCCATGCTTGCGGGCGATGAATTGCGGTATGTATTCCATAGGTCCCGGACGATAAAGAGCGTTCATGGCGATGAGGTCTTCGAACGTCGTGGGATGCAGTTCCCTCAGATATTTTTGCATACCGGCGGACTCGAACTGGAATGTTCCGGTCGTCCGTCCGGCACTGTATAATTCGTACGTCTTGGGGTCATCGATAGGAATAGAGTCGATATCGAGGTCTATGTGACGAGTTTGGCGAATATTCTCGACGGCTTCTTTGATAATGGAGAGTGTCTTTAATCCCAAAAAGTCCATTTTTATCAAGCCGGTATCTTCTATAACGCTGCCTTCATATTGGGTAACGAGCATTTTCTCTCCGGTCTCTTTATCGTCGGCCGTACTCACCGGAACCCAATCGGTTATATCGTCACGCCCGATGATAACGCCACAGGCATGAACGCCGGTATTTCGCACGTTTCCTTCGAGCATTTGGGCATACTTCATCGTATTGGCCAATAGTTCGTTACTCGAATTGCAAGCCTCCTGCAATTCTTTCACGTTCTCGATGCAATTTTTCAGGTTTATTTTCTGGGCTTTCCCGTTCTTTTCGGGTAAACGGTCGGGAATCAAGCGAGTCAAACGATCCGATTCGGGCAACGGTAGTTTTTGTACACGGGCTACATCTTTAATCGCCAATTTTGTAGCCATCGTACCATAGGTGATGATATGCGCCACTTTTTCGGCTCCGTATTTTTCGGTTACCCATTGCAATACCCGCCCACGACCGTCGTCGTCGAAGTCCACATCGATATCGGGCAAGGAAATACGGTCGGGATTAAGGAATCGTTCGAATAGCAAATCGTATTTCAAGGGGTCTATCTGCGTAATTTTCAAACAATAAGCGACAACCGAACCGGCGGCTGAACCACGTCCCGGACCGACCGATACATCGAGCTCTCTGCGGGCTGCATTGATGAAATCCTGTACAATGAGGAAGTAACCCGGAAAACCCATCGTTTTCATGATATGAAGTTCGAAAGTGATTCGCTCCATAATTTCGTCGGATAGTTCCTCTCCGTATCGTTCATGCGCTCCTTTGAAAGTCAATTCTTTCAGGTAATCGGCTTCCAACTTGATACGATACAGCTTGTCGTAACCGCCCAAATTTTCTATTTTCTTGTGTGCTGCGGCTTCGTCTAAAACGACATTCCCGTTTTCGTCCCGAGTGAATTCGTTGAACAAATCTTCTTCGGTAAATTTTTTTCGATACTCTTCTTCTGTACCGAAGTTTTCGGGAATCGGGAAAGTGGGCATCAAAGGCGGGTGGTCGATGGAATAAAACTCTACCTTGTCGAGAATTTCCAACGTATTGGATAGAGCCTCGGGCACATCGGAGAAGATGTCGTTCATCTCCTGTTGGGTCTTTAACCACTCTTGTTTGGTATATAGCATGCGATTGGGGTCGTCCAAATCTTTACCCGTACTCAAACAAATGAGGCGGTCGTGAGCTTCGGCATTTTCTTCTTCCACGAAATGAACGTCGTTGGTACATACCAGTTTGATTCCATGCTTGCGAGAGAACTCTGTCAGCCGATCGTTCACTACTTGTTGCAGCGGATATGTTTCGTGGTTGGCTCTCGGTACGGTAGCTTTGTGGCGTTGTAATTCGAGGTAATAATCTTCTCCGAAGATATTCTTGAACCATAGGATAGCTTCCTCGGCTCCTTGAATATCGCCGGTAAGGATTCTTCTCGGAATCTCTCCACCCAGACATGCAGAGCAAACAATCAACCCTTCGTGATATTTTTCGAGTTCGTATTTGTCGGTACGGGGACGGGAATAAAATCCGTCGGTCCAGCCTTTCGATACCAATTTGACCAGATTGTGATAACCTTTCAGGTTCTTTGCAAGGACAACCAAGTGATAACCACCCTCGTCGACAGCTCCCCGACGAATAGAAAAGCCCTCGACCTCGTTGACGACGGTAGTACGTATTTCCCTCGGTGTGGCTTCCTTATCGGTAAGCCGACGACGGGCTACGTACATTTCACACCCGAATATCGGCTTGAATATTTTGGCTTCGAGTTTTGCCTTTTCTTCTTGCAGGGAGGCCAATTCTTTTTCTTTGTCTTCTACCTCTTCCGCACCGCTTTCGATGTCTTCGATTCGTTTCTGTACACCTTTAATGGCATCTTTTGTTGCTCCGTTTTTCTTTTTTACCAGATTGAAAAACTCTTTTATCCCGAACATATTACCGTGGTCGGTCAATGCCAAACCTTTCATTCCGTCGCGTATAGCCTTATCGACCAATGCCGGAATCGAAGCCTGACCGTCAAGAATAGAATATTGGGAGTGAACGTGCAGATGAATAAAGGGTTGCATAAACAGATAAAATTTAGTTTCAGGGGCTTAAAGTTACGAAGTTATTCGCAGAGAAAAAAGGCACAACGATAGAAAATCGGCGGGGTTGCATCTTTATCTTTTACCCACGTTCCTATTTTTATAGAGCGGGGATAACGGATAATGCATTTTAACCTCCTCCACTGCGTACTATAAGTGCGATAGGGGAAGTGTCATGAAGTGACGAAGGGGGTCAAAGACATTTTACGATAAAGATACTATTTCTATCGGAGCGTTCGTAATGGCCTTCATGCCTTCGGGTGTGACTGTATAGGTATCTTCGATTCCAACAGCGCCTACATGGGGTATGACAAATTTCGGTTCAAGAGCTATGACTTGATTCCCTTCTAAAATATCTTTCGAGCGCGGAGCTAAGACCGGAGCTTCATTAACTTCGATACCTACACCGTGTCCGATAAATCCGGCCTTCTGGGTATGTCCCATAAAGTAATTTTCCAATCCGGCCTCTTTTGCTATCGAAATCGCTAGATTATATAAGTCGGCCGCCTTTACGCCCGGTTTACCCATTTGGCTTACAGCACGATGAATATCGATGGAACATTGGTGGGCTCGATGAGCTAGGTCGGGTAATTCCCCCACCGAATAGACTCGGGTCATGTCAGTCATGTATCCGGTGAAATTGCCACACATGTCTACCATCACAGCCATGCCCGGACGAATGAGTGAACCATTGCAACCTACCGGTATCGAGCAACTCAATCCGGCTCCTCCCATAGCAAAATCGTACGGTGTGGGAGTATCTGCATTATCGCCGCAAATGACATTGCCCATGAAAATCTCCATGCTTTGTCCATTTATTCTGAAAAGCCCCAGATTTCCGTGCAACAGCAACAAGCGTTCTATTTCTATCTGTAATTCGATATCGGTCATTCCGTTATGATAGACCGATTCGATACGATGATATACTTCGGCATGTTTCACGGCGGACTCGTGCAATAATCCCAATTCGTAATCGGTTTTTACCGAACGTACTTTCCGCATGACAGCCGAGCCGTTCGTTATTTCTGCATCAGGAAATACGGCGGATAACCGTGTGAAATCGCCGTGAGATGCATCCCACTCGATTGCGAGTTTGCGGGGAAGTGGTAGTCCTATTTCGGTGAGTAAAGCCGGAATTTGTTCGGGTTTATGGATATAATGAACATTTTCTCCTTTCAACCCTATGGGACGGCGAACGAAATAAATCGCTTCACCCTCCGAAGGTATATAGGTATAACCGTTGAATACCCGGCCTGAAGAATAGTATAGATTGGCGTTCGTATTCAACAAAACGGCATCGGCATTTATCGACTGTAATACCGACTGTACTCTCTTCCACCGTAACGAAGCCTCGGGTTGAAAATTACTCGAATACATTTTTATTTAAGTTTTAAGAAGAAATTGGTAAAATCTTCGAACGAATCGAATGCTAATTCATAATCATCGGTGTGTCCGAATCCGTAACGGGCATATACGAACGGTAGTCCTGCCCGATGAGTTTCCCGCCCGTCGGCTTCTATATCGCCCATATAGAGGGGGTGTTGCAGATGATATTTTTCTTTCAGTAATAACATGTTGTCACCCTTAGGTTTATGTGTGTCGCCGAATGAAATGGCCTCGGTGATGAAAGGGGTTATCCCGATACAAGACATAAAAATAGGTAAAGTATGGGTGTCGCAATTACTGACTAAAAACAATTTGTATTTCGAGGAGAGTTGTTTCAATCCAGAAACCACGCCGGGATAGGGTGTACCGCCGTAACGGGACAATAATTCGGGTTCATGTTCCGCTAACTCTTTTGAGAAACGGTTTGCCTCTTCGTTTTTGATTTCTGGAAAGAGGTTTGCCAAAATCTTAGGAATAGGAATACCGATGTTACCGATGAGGCTCTCCCTCGTGATGTGAACTTCTTTTCCTGTTCGCAGAAATACTTCATTCCAAATGCGGGCATATGTGTCTACTGCATCCCACAGGGTTCCGTCCATATCGAAAATTAATCCATCTGTACGGCTCCAATCTATTTTATTTTCCATAGTGCAAAGATAGTGTAAGCCGAGAGAAGGACAAAATGAGCTTGTCTATTTTTCGTATCGAATCATAGTCGGTTTTAAACTACAAAATTCAGATGAATAAAAACAGAAAGAAGGTGAATATAAAAGAAAAAAGTTAGGCTTAGTCGATATTTAGTGGGGATATCGGCTCAGTAGGAAATTAATGAAGATTGTCCGTTTATGCGTCTGATCCCTCCATCAAAGATTATATAATCTTTTCAACTTCCTCCGTCCTGCGGATATCTCTTCTATATGGCTAACGTGACACCCTGTAATGCTACGACACGGCAGGGGAGAAGGACGAACACGATCCATCTCATTCGATAAATAATGCGATAAAAGGGTATTCAAACTCCTCCCCTGTGTTTTGTTCAGCAAAATATAGGGGAGGTGTCCGCAGGACGGAGGGGTTAAAAAACACAATCAAAATAATTCTGGGTAATCTTATGTATTTTCTATAAAGTAAACAGCCTATCTATAACAGATAGGCTGTTCGGTTTGTACACCCGTGGGGAGTCGAACCCCAATCGAAGGAACCGGAATCCTTTATTCTATCCATTGAACTACGGGTGCCGATATAAAAAAGCGAGATTGTTTCTACTCAAAAATGAGAAACAATTCTTCATTTGCGTGGCAAAAGTAAGAAATATTTGTAGCTTTGCAAACAGATATAGTTAAAATCTTATTCGACTATTATGAATGTTCGTATCGAATCCAGCTGGCAGCAACGCTTACAAAGCGAATTTGACAAGCCTTATTTTGAAAATCTGACGGCTTTTGTACGGCACGAATATGCTACTAAAACGGTTTATCCTCCCGGTAGTCAGATTTTTGCGGCTTTCGACGCCTGTCCGTTCGACCAAGTAAAGGTCGTTATTTTGGGGCAAGACCCCTATCATGAGCCTCGTCAAGCACATGGGCTTTGTTTTTCGGTTAATGACCATATTCCTTTTCCTCCTTCGCTTCAAAATATTTTCAAGGAGATCGAGAGCGATTTAGGAATTCCTGTTCCTCGGAGTGGAAATTTGACTCGATGGGCGCAACAAGGAGTTTTGCTTTTGAATGCTACTCTCACGGTTGAGGCTCACAGAGCGGCATCACATCAAGGTAGAGGTTGGGAAACATTTACCGATGCAGTTATTCATAAATTGGCAGAAGAGCGGGAGCATTTGGTATTTATCCTATGGGGATCGTATGCCCAACGGAAGGGCGATTTTATAGATCGCAGTCGGCATCTTGTTTTGCAATCTCCACACCCTTCGCCTTTGTCGGCACATCGGGGGTTCTTCGGGAATCATCATTTCAGTCAAACTAACCAATATTTAGAGGCTCACGGAATCGAACCTATTCGATGGTAGCGGTATGGAAAGAGTAGATGTAGAACAAAGAGCGGAAAAGGCTCGTCGGTTTTTTCTGGAAGGATATAATTGTGCGCAAGCCGTTGTGTTGGCTTATTGCGATTTGTTCGATATAAGCCCGTCTTTGGCAGCGTCTATCAGTGCCCCGTTGGGTGGAGGTATGGGACGATTGAGAGAAGTGTGTGGTGCAGTTAGCGGCATGTTTATGGTTGCTGGGTTATTTTACAAAAATGATGTTCCGTCGGATATGACTAAACGAAAAATCGTTTACAGCACGGTGCAGGATTTGGCAGAGAAATCTAAGGCCCTAAACGGTTCTATTATTTGCAGAGAGCTGTTGGGACTCGACCATAAAAGCGATAGTCCTACTCC
>OHGT01001379.1_pt1 | contig 10800 bp, 9 predicted proteins | sample 1567861 | NCBI WGS metagenome assembly OHGT01 (sample SAMEA3879533, study PRJEB24766) | human gut metagenome | biome: human-associated habitat; feature: feces | place: USA | collected 1985/1987 | reverse complement strand
CAAACCCAAAAGCCCGATAACCGCGGCGGCGCTTCTTGGTTCGTTCTTCTCGCTGCTGAGAAGAACGAACCAAGAATAAAACTCCACCACCGATACAGAACTTGAAAAGAAGAAATAAAACTCAGTTATGCAATGACGAAAGTATGATTCTCAAAAAAATAGATAACACACAGACAAAACCGAGGCTTGTTTCTATTAACCCTTTACACTATCTTTGCACGAAGCAAAGGAAAAGAAAAGTGGAACAAGATTTTCTGAACAGTCTGAACGACCAGCAACGCGAAGCCGTACTCTATACCGATGGACCGGAATTGGTTATCGCCGGAGCCGGATCGGGTAAAACAAGAGTACTTACCTACAAGATAGCACACCTGCTGCAAATGGGATATCCGCCCTACCGGCTGCTGGCACTCACCTTCACCAACAAAGCGGCCAACGAAATGAAAGAACGCATCGCCGCATTGGTAGGGACAGAGACAGCTCAACGCTTGTGGGCAAGGACGTTTCACTCCATTTTCTCCCGCATACTCCGAGCCAATGCCGACCGGATCGGCTATCGTCACGACTTCACCATCTACGATGCCTCCGATTCCCTGTCGCTTATAAAAAGTATTATTAAAGAGGTACTCAAAGAGTCAAAAGATAAAAAAGATAATGAGCAACTCAATGAATATGAATTACAACTCATTGAGAAAATATACAAACCCGCAACCGTGCAGGCGATTATTTCCCAGGCGAAAAACGACCTCATCGATCCGCAAGCCTATGCGCGAAACCGGGAACTTATCGAAAGGGATACTCGTTCGAAACGACCTTTAATCCATAAAATATATCAACGTTATCAACAACGCTGTTCCGTGTCGGGGGTAATGGATTTCGACGACCTGCTGCTCAATACCAATATACTTTTCAGGGACCACCCCGACGTGCTGCAACACTATCGCGACCTATTCGCCTACATCTTGGTAGACGAGTATCAAGATACCAATTTCGCCCAACACCACATCGTCAGCCAGTTAGGAAAAGGCCACAATCACATCTGCGTGGTGGGCGATGATGCCCAGAGCATTTACTCGTTCCGGGGAGCGAATATCCACAATATACTCGGACTGAGTAAAGAGTTCCCGGGATTGAAAATATTCAAACTCGAACGAAACTACCGTTCCACACAAAATATCGTCAATGCGGCCAACAGCCTCATCGCCAAGAACAAGGAGCAAATACCCAAACAAGTATTCTCCGAAAAAGAACAAGGAAACAAAGTACAAGTAATAAGTGCCTATTCCGATTTCGAAGAAGGCTTTATCGTCTCGAACCGTATTGCCGAAATGCGTCTCACGACTCACTGTGATTACAACGACTTCGCTGTCCTCTACCGCACGAATGCACAGTCCCGTGTATTGGAGGAGGCTCTGCGCAAGCGCAACATACCCTACCGCATCTACGGAGGCATGTCGTTCTACCAAAGGAAAGAAATCAAGGACGCCATCGCCTATTTCAGATTGACGATAAACCCCGATGACGAAGAAGCGCTCAAACGAGTCATCAACTATCCCGCACGAGGAATCGGAAATACCACTCTCTCGAAACTCATCGAACGGGCACACTCGCAGGAATCCAGTATATGGAATGTGATTTCCGACCCCATAGGCCACAACTTGGCCGTTAACAACGGCACATTGAACAAGTTGAAAACCTTCAAGGACCTCATAGACGAATTACGCTACGAAGCCGATAAAAAGAACACACCGGAACTGGCGGAAACGATTATCAAGCGGTCGGGTATTTGGGGAGAGATTTCCTCGGATCGTACTCCCGAAAACATCAGCCGGCAAGAGAACATCGAAGAACTTTTGAACGGTGTCCGTGAATTTTGCGCCCTGCGCGAAGAAGCCGGAGAAGAACAAACCTCCCTATCCGACTTCTTAGCCGAAATTTCTTTGGCGACAGATCAAGACAACGGCGATGAAACCGAGCAAGACAAAGTGACCTTGATGACGGTCCATGCATCGAAAGGATTTCCTTCGGCCATGAGTAAAAACAGTGAACGGGAAATCGAAGAAGAACGACGTCTGCTCTATGTGGCCATCACCCGCGCAGAAGAAAACTGCACCCTCACGTATGCCCTCTCCCGCTATCGTAACGGACAAACGGTCTCCTCCCCTCCAAGCCGGTTCATCAAAGACCTCGATTCTCGATACGTCGATATGCCGGTACAAACCAAACAGGAGTCTCCCAGAGAAACCATATCGTGGAACCGATTTCCATTCGATGCGGAAAGACCGCGCAAAACTTCCCGATGGAACGAATAAGATACGGATCGCACACCTGCACCGAGACCATTCACTGCTCCGTCTCCGGGCAAACGGTTGACCAAGATAGACTCTAAACCCACAGGTGAAACCCATTCTACGACACAATCCACAGTCGCAACCGCTGCCGGGCAAGTAGAAATAGGAACATTCATCTGCCATGCCCGCTTCGGAAACGGAACCGTTACAGCCATAGAAGATACGGGAGACAACTGCAAAATAACCGTCGAATTTGAAAACGTCGGACGCAAACAGCTCCTGCTCAAATTCGCCAAGTTCACAATCATAGAATAATTTTCATACGTCATGCACGATACGCTATCGCAAATACCATCGCCCTGCTATGTTCTCGAAGAAGAACTATTGCGCCGCAACCTCGCTCTCATTCGCTCCGTCAAAGAAGCCGCCGGAGTAAATATTATACTGGCGTTCAAAGCCTATGCCCTTTGGAAATCATTCCCCGTCATACGGGAATATATTCCGCACTCCACAGCCAGCTCCATACACGAAGCACGGCTGGCATTCGAGGAGATGGGCAGTCCGGCACACACCTACTCACCGGCCTATACCGAGCGAGATTTCCCGACAATACTCAAATACAGCAGCCACATTACCTTCAACTCCCTGACTCAATTCGAACGGTTTTACCCCCAAGTAGTAGCCGACGGCAATCGGGTATCGTGCGGGTTGCGTATCAACCCCGAATATTCCGAGGTAGAAACCGACCTCTATAATCCCTGCGCACCGGGTTCCCGCTTAGGAATAACCGCCGACAAGCTGCCTGAACTTCCGCAGGGAGTGGAGGGGCTTCATTTCCACACCCTCTGCGAGTCCACCTCCTACGACCTCGAAAAGACTTTGGCACAGGTCGAAGACCGATTCGGGCATCTACTCCCCCATATCAAATGGCTGAATATGGGAGGCGGTCACCTCATGACCCGCAAGGATTACGATACCGCACATTTGATTAACCTCCTCCGGGGCTTCAAACAAAGACACCCCGGCCTCGAAATCATTCTCGAACCCGGTAGTGCGTTCGCTTGGCAGACCGGTACATTAGTATCCACCATAGTCGATATAGTCGAGAACCACGGTATCAAAACAGCCATTCTCGACGTTTCTTTTGCCTGTCACATGCCCGACTGTCTCGAAATGCCCTATAAACCGGCGATACGAGGCTCGGTAGAACCCGCACCCGGCACATACGCCTATCGCATGGGAGGAAACTCCTGTCTGAGCGGCGACTATATAGGAGACTGGCATTTCGACCACGAATTGCAAATAGGAGACCGAATCATATTCGAGGATATGATTCACTATACGACAGTCAAGACAACTATGTTCAACGGAATCCCCCACCCCTCCATAGCCTGCCTCAAAAGCGACGGGAAAGCGGAAATCTGGCGGGAATACGACTACTACGACTATAAAACCCGAATGGATTGACAAGACATCAATCCCCCGGAACAAATCACAAAATACATTTGTTAATCGACAAAAAGCATAAAACAATGGGAACATTCTTAGGTATCGTAGCACTGCTCATCACCCTTGTCGCATTTATTCCCCTATTGGGATTTCTCAACTGGGTGGCCATACCCATATCGGTCATTTTCCTCATCATCTGTGCCATTCTCAAATCAGACAATGGCAAAACCCTCTGCATCGTATCTATCGTTTTGGGTATACTGCGCCTTATGCTTGGTGGAGGGATATTCTAATCTCCTACGAGACAATGAAAACTGTTTACAAATCAAAGGTCGATAAAGGCTTGCTAATCGCCATTATAGCAATTGTCCTTCTGTCCTACCTGCCGCTCCTGTTCGAATTCTCTTGGATAGCCCTCGCCTTATTGGTCGTCACGGCCGCTTTCATTGCCGACCCGTTCTGTAACACGAGCTACACCATAGACAACGGCACGCTGCATATCAAATGCGGCATATTCTTGTCGTCCTCCTTCCCGATCGACCGAATAACGAAAATCTCGAAAACCAATAGTTGTTTAAGCGCACCGGCCTTATCGATGGACAGGATAGAAATCCGCTTCGCCGACAAAAAGACTCTCGTCTTGTCTCCCAACCAGAGGCAAGCATTCATCGATCATCTAAGGAGTCTCAATCCCGATATAGTTGTAAAGCCACCTCTCTGATACGGAATGATTCCCCTACTCTAACGTGAGAAAGTCGGCGGCTAAACGAACAGACTCCCCGAATGCCGTAGGCTGTCCCGGCACGGTGATAAAGAGATGCACCGTATGAGGCAAAACCGTATGGCTCACGGCAACGCCGAGCCCGGAAAGTCTGGCCGCCAATTCCTTCCCCTGACATAAAAGAATATCCCGCTCGGCATTGACGATAAGCGTCGGCGGTAGCTGTTTCAGTAGCTCGTCATCGGCTACACCCGGCGAGACAAGAGGCTGTCGAGCATCTCCTGTACCGATGTATGCGGCATTGAAAGCCTCCATCAATTGGGCATCGAGACCATATCCCTCGGCATAGTTTTTCCACGAAGACGAACCGTCTGCCCAAGCTTTTGTCACCGGATAAAACAGCACGAGCGAACAAAGTGAAGAGCACATCGTTCCACTGTCCATGCGGCAAGAGTGAGAATCCTTTGCAAGAATTAGGTTAAGAGCCGTAGCAAGAGCAAGATTCCCGCCCGAACTATCTCCGCCGATAGATATCCGATCGGGAAGAAAGCCATACTCCCCGGCATGCTCGAAAGCGAATGCGACGGCCTCGGTACAAGCATTGAGGGCGGCAGGATAAGCATGTTCGGGTGCTAAGGGATATTCCACGGCCAACACAGCAATCTTTGCCCTATACGATAACCCCGCACAAAAATGAGCGCAACTATTGATACTCCCGAAACACCAGCCACCCCCATGTAAGTAAATCAACACAGGCAACGGAATAGTATCGAATCCGGCAGGGCGATACAAACGATAACACCCTCCGATATCCGTTGCCACTACCCCACTTTTCGATTCAGGGTTCGTATTACGCGAATTACGCACAGATATCAAAGCGGTACAATCCCCGTTTATGGCGCGACGCACGGCATCGGCCTGTGTCTTTTGTAAACCCGCAGGCAAAGATTGAAGAAACGCACAAGTCTCCTTCTCCATCATTACACTGCTCTGCGCTCTGCCTCTCAATGAAAATACGATAAGTACGGCACACATGATCTTTTTAGACACATAAAAAGCCGTACGACAAATACCTAACGGTTCCATACATTCATTATCCCTTTGATTGAGCTATCAAAGATACGCTTTTCCACACAAAACACACCTACCAACACTGTAATTCAATAGTATTTATCCGTGGTATTCTCAACACATAAGAAATTAACAGTTTAAAATCCAACTAAATTAATTATGATTTAATTTCAAATCCGTACCTTTGACATATTAAATACAGCCCAACAAGGCCGTTAAAGTGTACGATTCGAGTTGTGATTCGCTTTCAAATTTGTATCTTTGACATATTAAATACAGCAATAATGAGTGCTCTAAAATGGCTTATCGGTTGTGATTCGCTTTCAAATTTGTATCTTTGACATATTAAATACAGTTTCCACAAATCGATGTGCTTGATCGCACCGGTTGTGATTCGCTTTCAAATTTGTATCTTTGACATATTAAATACAGTCTTTGCTTTCATAGGCGTATATGATAAGAGGTTGTGATTCGCTTTCAAATTTGTATCTTTGACATATTAAATACAGTACAATTTGTGTAGTATTTTAATAGTCAAATAATTACACGATCAATTAGAATTAAAAATTAAAGCTGTATTTTATCAAAAAGCTGGTTAAAAAACCGGCTTTTTGTTTTTCAAAAGAGTTCGAGCTGTTGAGGTAGAACCTGTGGCTTTACCTCTTTCTTCCCATAGAAAATTTCCATCATACCGAATTGTTTATCAGTAACACAGAGAATACCTACTTTTCCAAACGGCGGTAAAGAAAGCTTCACCCGGCGGATATGTACATCGGCATTCTCCCGACTAGGACAATGCCGTACATAAATGGAAAATTGGAACATAGTAAATCCATCTTGTAACAGTTTCTTACGGAAGTCGGCATATAATTTACGCTCCCGTTTCGACTCTGTTGGCAAATCGAAAAATACCAATACCCACATAATACGATATTCGCTGAATCTATCCATATTAATTATAATTCTGGATAGATAATTTTACGTAACTCCCCGTTAAAACATTTGTATAAAGAGGCGGTAGTTTGGGCGACAGCGACCATCAAAGGACTACGCCGTCCCTGAATGCCAACCTCTACCACCGGTAAAGACAATAGCTTTGCTTTCAATTCGGTCGTTAACATCGAATAGTCCTTTCCACTTTCCATGATTTCACAGACCAAGCCATCGACATAGGGGCGATAAGGCTCCATCACATCATCGGCCAAATAATATGCATTATAACGATTATGATGATATATGCCCAAAGTAGGTAACAATCCGCTAATAGCGAGCGACCGGGCGACAACAGCCCGAAGAACGGCATAACCATAATTAAGTAGATTGTTGGGGGGATCGCCGTCTCTGTCTCTGCGAAAGCTATCGAGGTGAGGGAATATACTCGACCAATAATAGGCGGCAGCCCGTGCCTCCATATTATCGATGTCTCCACTACGGACTTCGCCCACCCATGCCCGCATATTTTTGGCTACAATTCCCCGGCTCTCCAAAATTGCAGCTTGATTGGCAATCTTTTGCTGCACTGTCTGTTGCCAAAGTTGCTTTTTCAAAGGTAACGAAGCATTAAGTTGGTCTCGGAAGCAATCCTTGTGTGATTGTTATCTGCGAATGATCGAGTACGACCACTCCTATATCTTCGATAGGAATCGTCCGCTCCGCCGCCTTTTTGAAAGTATCGGGTAATGTGTCGTTATTCGACACTTCTGGCAGACGCAGTACTAGCTGGGCATTGCGCAAACTCAGATACGAGGGATTCCCAAAATATAATGTGCGTTTGATCATGATATTTCCTTTATTTCACCCAAAACTGAGATATGCACCTTATGAGGATTTAATCCCAATAACGACTTTATACTCACCCTTTTTAGTTTTCCCATCTGCCTAGACAATTCCAAATTGAGCTTTCCATCGTACTTATCTTCGACAGAAGTTTCTGTATGATACCTAAAATTATAATCACCTTTACTTAATTTTTGTACTCGATAAAGATATTTGTTCAATAATGCATAGTCTTGTTGATCCATAGCATAACGATAATCTTCCTCATTCATTCCTAAAATAAACATCTCATTTTGCTGCAATGAAAGAACAAATTGCCATTTTACATCAGGTAAGGATTCTAAAACGTTTTCAGATATATCGTTTCGCTGAAGTATATTATCCCAAATAGTATCTGGTTGAGTGACAATAGCCGGTATACCTACCTGACAGCGATCCACTGCTTCCCAAAATGTAACGGTTCGTTCCTTATACTTGCCATCTTCATCTCTATAAATAGCAACATGATGATTGTTCCCCGGATTGACCCAAGCAACAGGATTTCCCTTATCATCTTTTTTGAGTGGAACTAACGTATTAATCGCCGGCTTCGCAAAACAACGAACCGTGCGAATTGGAATACGACACTCCTTATCTATATATACAGGTTTAGCAAACGCCTCTTTGGGATTATCATTATATTGAGCAAGCCTACCGGAAAGGATTCTATGAATACGCTTGTCCACAACTTTTTCCTTATCCAACATTTCCCGATTAATCGAGGTTATCGGATACTTCATTACAGCACGCTGCTTTTGTATAACATGACCTAGCTCATCTTTCTCCCACACATAAATTACGCCATATACACTCTCTTCGCTCAACGCACCTCGTGGAATTAAAACTGACTGGACGGAAATACGTTTTCGGTTCTTACGAATAATATATCGCTTGCCGGGAGTCACCGCACGCTTACCGGCTCTAAACGACACTAATATTCTATCAACAGCCTCACGGACTTGTGCAACTGAGAAATGAGGTTGTGACTGTATATAACGTTCCAAACTCATTTTGTTGAAATCCGGTCCTTCTTCTGCTCTCAAATTATTCAGACGCTGAACATACGCCTGTTTGGTACAGGCAATCGTAAGTGCATCAATGGCATGGTGGCGATGATCGAATCTCTTACTCCAATCCTTTATTTGCTCTCTCCTAATGACACTGCCCCTATGGTTTACCTCTATTACCTCGGTTAAACCCACTTTCTTATATCGGTCAAAATTAAGATCGTGTAATACGGTATCCCAGCCCCAAACATGTCGCAAGAAACTGGTAACCGAACCACTCGTAGCCGTCACATTATAACAAACCGATGTCAGAATCTCTTTGGCTTTCCTTGCTATATACTGACTCTCTCGTAATTGTCGATCTATGAAATCGGTAGAAATTTTATCGACTGGGGTTAATAAATTTTGCAACTTGGTCTTGCTGATTTGATTGTTTGTGTACATTGTGTTAACTCGTTCGACATAGTCGGACAGGGCTTTTTCGCCTTTTGATTTCATATAATCATATGCAGTGCGATTATTTTTCTCTTTATTACAGCTACGACAAGAACAAACTTTATTTGCAAAACTATCGTCGAAATACAATGATTTAGGAATAATATGTTCTACCTCGACATCAAATCCTCGCAAAAAATCCCCCACATCTACCGGTTGCCCGCAATAGATACAACAGTGTTTCGATTCCTCCCACATTTTATATTTCTGTATGCGAGATCGAGTTGGCACACCATATTCAACTATACGTTTAGCAATTTGCTCATTTTCCCTTTGATTCTTATTTATACTTTTATATGTATTAGAACGTTCTTCTTTACTTTGTTTCAATTCACGAGCCAACTCCACACGGATCTCATCGAATCGTCCATATTTTTCCATAAGCGCATTCACCACATTAACCATTTGATTGAGGATCTTCTCAACCACTGGTTGCCGAAGCTCGTTCTTTTTAATCGCCGGTAATCTATCCAGCAAAGCGTGCGCCTCATTTTCAGCCTTTGTATAGTTATTGCTATGGGTATACCCAGCAGCCTCACAAGCTTCTGCATAGTTCATGCCTAACTGCAAAAATGGCAATATGCGACGTATAGCCTTGCTCGATTTATTTCCAAAACCAGCTTTCACCAAATCGATAGCGCTCAGTCGTTCTAAAACCTCGTCATCATCAATTCCGAATTTCTGTCGCAACACCGACTGTAACTGCTCCCGATCGTCAATCGAATACAATACATGCCACAGCCGATAAAGCGGTTCCTGCTCAAACGACAGACTAATCATGGGAATAATCTCACCCGTTTCAGTATTAACCATCGACGAAGATTCCTCTTGAAGATTAAATTGCAACAATCTTTTCTTATCAGGATAATTGCCCAAAGCTCGTTCGATTTCCACTCGGGTTTTGTTCCCTTGTATTCCAGTCTTAAACTGCTCACCCAACCGGTAACCATACGTCTTGGACAAACCCAACAGTTTCAAGAGATCGCTACCTTTGAGTTTCTCGTGAGTATTCAAAAAATCAAACAAAGCGGCTCTTTGCTCCGCCGAAATAAAAACAATTTCATTCCGACGGTCCTTGACTACAATATTATTGATACTCTCCCACAAACGGCATACTTGAAACAATGGAGAAGTGCGCGGTGCTACCTTAGGGCCAGCTTCGGTCTTTTTACCGGCCGCATTCAGATAGAAACGCTTTTCAAATTCACAGCGCGACACCAAGTATTTGCACGACTTTAACGGTCGTTGGTAATATATAATCTCATCTCTAATACATCTGATTGTCTCATCAGTCAATATATCGGGATAAAATTTTCTTTGACAATTCATAATACAATCAAACTCCTCGACATAAGCCTGACGGGGATATACTTGTTCTTTACAACGAAAAAAGGCATTTTCTGTCAGTCTTCGAAAAAATAATTCCCCAATAGTCAATCTCTTCTCTTTCAATTCATCATAACGGGTTTTAACAATTTTTACATAATCGGTTATTTTCTTATCACCCGAAAAATCACTTTTTATTGACTTATATCCACGTTTTTGATTCAAATGTAACAAAACTCTCCCCAACTCGTTCAACTCGATTCGTTGCGTAACAGCCTTTGCCCTTAATCCCCACAATTGAAGTTTAGGCAAATGAGATAAAGAGTCATCAGGTAACATTCCTAATGTATCCAACTTATTCCTTAACAATGTGCGACGCAATTGATACCTGTCATATCCTTTACGTTGAGTCCTTTTTTGAGTCCTCTGTGAATTTATAGACACCCCATTTCCTTGTGTAAAAGAAGATAGTTCTGCGGCTGTAAGCGATACAACTCGGCTACCCATAGCTACCAACTCCTGTTCTTCTGAATTTTCTCTTATAACAGACCAACCTATACTCGATGAACCTAAATCTAATCCTAAGATGTTTTTCATGCCTACTATATATTTTATGGTATTATTA
>OHGT01001373.1_pt1 | contig 10833 bp, 7 predicted proteins | sample 1567861 | NCBI WGS metagenome assembly OHGT01 (sample SAMEA3879533, study PRJEB24766) | human gut metagenome | biome: human-associated habitat; feature: feces | place: USA | collected 1985/1987 | reverse complement strand
CAACTACTGCAAACCCCCGCACAGAATAATGTCCTACAATCGCCTGATCCAGAATCTCAAACAGACTGGTCAATAAATAATGCAGCAAAATCGGATATGCCATCCGATTGAGTTCCTGAAATTCTTTTCTATTTTTCATTTTCCTTCTCCTTTTGCTAAATCTACAATTTTAAAAGGAGAATATGTCTGTATCGCCTATTCTCCCAATAGGCCGATTACATGCGCATATATCATAAATATCCCTCTTTTCATACCTTAAATACTAAAAGTAATTCTTCTGTCACACACAAAGCTATTGCTGCACTTATTATAACATGTCAATGTGCATATGAAAATCTAAAAAGGGCAGCTGCCTATATTGACAACTGCCCTCACCGTTTCCTAATGGTTTGTTTTTATTTTCTTTTTCTGTAAAGACAACACGAAGTATATAACCATCTTCATAAACTTCTTCCGGCGTAAATGATGTGTCTGTTAATGCAACTTCTTTCATACTGTTTTCCATAAAACTTGTGCTCAACCGCTTCATTTTAGGCATAGAAAAAGCAGCCAATCTTAAAGACTAACTGCTTAATTCCTACACCATATTTCATTTTCATGATTATTCAATTTTCTTTAACTGCTCACTTATATCACGTCCGCCATACATGACAGTAACAATACGCACAACTTTTTCTTCCAAGTAAGGAATATATAAAATCACGAAGTTATCTATCGGAAGAACGCGCATACCTCGGCTGTACCACGGTTCATCTTCATAACGGCGGTATCGTTCCGGCAGTTCATCAAGAGATAGAATAGCGTCCCATAAACGATTGATTTGTCTTTCTGCGTTTTCAGGTGCACTTAAATAAAAAAAGATATTCCTTAAATCCCTGTCGGCTTTTTCTGCTAATTCTACTTCAAATTTCATAAATTAAAATCTTTGCGCATTTCGGCAAACGCCTGTTTTGCGGGCTTTGTTCTTCCTGCCAAAATATCCGCATATCCTTTCTCAAGTTCTGCGTTCAATTCTTCTTCACTAAGCGCTCCCATGCAGACAGGTTTTTCATACGGTAACCGTACTTCAAAAGGAAGTCCTTTTTTTAAGACAATCTGTTTGAAAAACATATCAATCGCATTAGAAGTAGGAATACCAAGTGCAGATAATATCGTTTCTGCCTGTTCCTTTAATTCAGGGTCAATTCTTGCATATACGCTCGCTGATTTTGCCATAATAACAGCTCCTTTCATAGAAATAGTGTTCCTCTTTCTATGCTCATTATACTACATTGTATTGATATAAGCAATACAATTATGCACCGACAATCTTATTGAACAGTTCCAAAAGCACATCTTTCACACCGGCCGCATTGAATACCAACCCCACCACAATTAAGGCAACGAGCAAGAAACCGATCAGTTTGGAAAATTCTCGCTTAAATCCCAATAAATGAATGCTTTCCTATCTCCTTATTACCTGATTTGTACTTTTCTACTAAAATAATGTCTCCTATTTTACACATATTTCTTTTGAATCTCCATTTTACTGTTTCTTCTTAACAGTAACTTTTCTCTTCCCATTTAATATATCTTCTGACCATTCTACTGGTGTTACATCTTTTAATGCCTCTTCTGAAGAAACAAGCTTGGTATTTCTGCTACTGATTTTACTAAAATCTAACCTTCGATATAGATGGATTCATTTGAATTGGATGTCCGATATATACGAAAAAACCTCTATCCTACTGTATTTCAGTAAGACAGAGGTCTGCAACTGCGGATGATGGGACTTGAACCCATACGTAGTCACCTACGCAAGATTTTGAGTCTTGTGCGTCTGCCATTCCGCCACATCCGCTTATACTCGGGAACTTTTTCAGCTCCCGAACAAAAATATATTACCATAGATTTCTTGACTTGGCAAGTCTTTTTTAATTTTTTATCAATTTTTTTCCAATGTCAAAACAATCAAATGTTGCAAAGTAATCTGCTGGTCGTTCCGCACGACGAATCATCTGTACACTTCCATCTTCTTTCAGCAATAATTCTGCATGTTTTAGCTTTCCATTATAGCTGTATCCCATAGCAAACCCATGTGCACCGGTATCATGGATGACAAGGTAATCTCCTTTTTCAATTTCCGGAAGCATTCTGTCGATTGCAAATTTATCATTGTTTTCACAAAGGGATCCTGTAACATCATATTTATGGTCATGTGGTGCATCTTCTTTTCCCATCACTGTGATGTGGTGGTATGCCCCGTACATTGCCGGGCGCATCAGATCAACCGCACAGGCATCTACGCCAATATATTCTTTGTGAGTATTCTTTTCATGGATTGCTGTTGTGACCAGACATCCGTATGGCCCCATCATAAAACGTCCAAGCTCGGTATAGATTGCCACATCTCCCATTCCTGCCGGAACAAGAACCTCTTCATAGACACGGCGAACCCCTTCTCCGATGACACGGATATCGTTCGGCTCCTGATCCGGTGTATACGGAATTCCGATTCCTCCCGAGAGATTGATAAATTTAATGTGAACTCCCGTCTCCTTCTGAAGCTTTACAGCCTGCTCAAACAATACTTTTGCCAGCATTGGGTAATAGTCATTTGTCACTGTGTTACTTGCCAGAAATGCATGGATTCCAAATTCTTTTGCTCCTTTGCTTTTGAGGATTTTAAACGCCTCAAACAACTGCTCTGTTGTCATTCCGTACTTGGCATCTCCCGGATTGTCCATAATATCATTGCTGATCTTAAATAATCCGCCCGGATTGTAGCGGCAACTGATCGTCTCCGGAATATATCCGATCGTTTTCTCCAGAAAATCAATGTGTGTGAAATCATCCAGATTGATGATCGCCCCTAATTTTTCCGCCAGAACATAATCCTCGGCAGGAGTATCATTCGAAGAAAACATAATATCCTGTCCCTTTACTCCGATGGCATCTGACAACATCAGCTCCGTGTAGGAAGAACAGTCACATCCACAGTCATACTCTCTTAAAATGTCGATCAGAAATGGATTCGGACACGCTTTTACCGCAAAATATTCCTTATATCCTTCATTCCAGGAAAACGCCTCCCGAAGAGCCTTTACATTCTCGCGAATTCCCTTTTCATCATAAAGATGAAACGGTGTCGGATAGGTTTTCATAATTTCATCCAGCTGTTCTTTTGTTACAAATGGTGTTTTATTCATAATACAGTTCCTCCTTTTTGTAATTGAATCAATTTTATCTCATTTGCCATTGCATTTTTAAATACAGTTACAAAATTCTTCTGTCCGGAATACAGACAGGTATTCAGGCTCCCCTTTCCATACTCCCCTGAAAGCACGCTCTTAGAATCCACGATCAACCCGATCTGCTGTCCTTTTTCCTCTGTCTGATAGAAAATTGCGTCTTTCAATTCATACGGGGCATCTGTCAGGATCACAACTTTCCGCTTCTTTTTCACAAGCTCTTCCAACGCCTGACGGAATGCGTCAAGATATCCTGCTGTACAGGAAAGATACACTCTTTCCCCCGCCTGTGCGATCAGATTCTTCGCCTTATCCAGAATATTCTGTTCTCCTTCAATGGTGATATATCCTTCTGTCTCCGCTTTCTTCTGTGGAAGGTTTCTCTCCATCCACTCCTGCTCCTCCTGCATCCTGCGGATACAGTTCCCGCAAAACTCCTCTACTTTTACCGGAATATAGCGCTTTGCAGACTCTTCGATCACATAGGCCGCTCCTTTTTCTGCCAGCGCTGCCAGAACAGAATACACATTGGACCGGGAAATCCCTGTCTCCTTTGCAATCTCATATCCTGTCTGCTTTCCTTTTACAAGTAATTCCACATAAATCAGAGCCTCCTGCCTTGTCAGTCCGAAATGAAGCAGGTATTCCACATACTGATTCTGTTCCATAGTTTTCTCCCGATCATGTTAGTAGTTCTTTCAAGAAACACTATATAAGAATCGAGAATGCTTGTCAATACAAAAATGCCGTTCACAGAAAAATTCTATGAACGGCATGTGTTATCCTGCCAATTTTATTCAATTGTCGCGATTCTCATCATATTACTGATTCCCTCACGGGCAGCATTTACATCCAGCGCAGGGATTCCGGCTGTCAATACAACAACATCTCCTGTCTCTACACATCGTTTTACTTTTGAAATCTCAATTGCCTCACTGCAGATATCATCTGTTGTATGGCATTCCATTGATTTAAGAGCCTGTACGCCCCAGTAAATGGACATTCTTCTCAGTGCTCTTTCACTCGGAGTCACTCCGATGATCGGCTGGATTGGTTTTAAGTTTGACATCACTCTTGCTGTCGCTCCGGAAACTGTCGGTGTAATGATTGCTTTTGCTTTCAGATTCGCAGCTGCCAAAACAGAAGAATATCCGATTGCACTGGAGATTCCTCTCTTTAAGTGATCTCCTGCCTTATCCAGGATCATATCATAATCCAGATGCTGCTCTGTATTTTCGATAATGTGCACCATCATCTGCAATGCTTCTACCGGGTATTTTCCCTGTGCAGTCTCTCCGGACAGCATCACTGCATCTGTTCCGTCATAAACAGCATTTGCAACGTCTGTCACTTCGGCTCTTGTCGGACGAGGATTGCGCATCATGGAATCCAGCATCTGTGTTGCTGTAATAACTGTCTTGAAGTTGCTGTTGCACTTCTGGATCAGCATCTTCTGCAGATATGGAACTTCTTCTGCCGGGATCTCAACTCCCATGTCTCCGCGCGCTACCATGACTCCATCCGCAGCCCGGATAATCTCGTCAATGTTGCGGATTCCTTCTGCATTTTCGATTTTTGCAATGATCGGAATATAAGGTGCGTCCAGTTCTTTCAAAAATGCACGAATCTCCAGTACGCATTCTGCGTTGCGTACAAAGGAGGCTGCAATAAAATCAATATCCTGCTCCACACCAAATTTAATGTCTTCTTTATCTTTTTCTGTGATTGCAGGAAGTCTTACCGGAACGTTCGGTACATTGACCCCTTTTCTCTCACCAAGCTCACCGCCGTTTACGATCTCACAAACAATATCCTGATCTACGATTTCTTTTACTTTCAGTCCGATCAGACCGTCATCGATCAAAATTACTGTTCCCTGCTGTACATCTTCTGCAAGACCTTTATAAGAAAGAGACACTTTTGTATCATCTCCTACGATATCTTCCATTGTAAGTACAAATGTATTCCCTTCCTGGAGGGTTACTTTCTTTCCGTCTTTCAAAAGACCTGTACGGATTTCCGGTCCCTTTGTGTCCAGAAGAATCGCTGTGTGCGCATGTTCTTCCTCGCGAAGCTCTTTCAGAAGATCCATACGGAATTTCTGCTCTTCGTGATCACCGTGTGAAAAGTTGAAACGCGCAACATCCATTCCGTTTTGAATCAACTTTCTCATAACTTCTTTGTCATTTGTATTAGGACCCATTGTGCAGACTACTTTTGTTTTTTTCATGTCATAACTCTCCTTCTAACTTATCCTTAATTCTTATTTCACATGCTGGTGTGTAAATAAATGATCCTGACAATACTCGTAATTTCCATTACACTTGGAACAGAATCGAAATTCTAGGCTTGGATCATCCAACTCTGTTCTCCCACAGACGGCACAACGGTGTTTTGCACCATTTGCATAAGTCATATGCTGTCTTGTCTGTTGTCTGAATTTTGCTTTGCGCACCTGTTCTTTTGGTGTATACGGTTTTAAATTCCTGCTGGATAAAAAGAACACGACAAAATTTAAAAGTGATGAAATGATCACTATGCGCGATGCGGGATTGCCGGTTGCCAACTGGTACAGGATGTATACTCCATACACCAGTCCCATCCACTTGATCTTGATCGGAAGGATGAAATACAACAAAAGTTCCATATCCGGATAGCTTGCAGCAAATGCAAGAAAAATTGAGAGGTTGATATAATACGTGCTGAAATATCCACCCAGGAAATCTGCCCCCGAGCCATACAGGATGTACAGCACAAACGCTCCCAGTACCGTAAATAAAATACCCGAAAAGATATATACATTATAGCGGAATGCTCCCCAGGTCCTCTCCAGCGTAGTACCGAGAGAATAGTAAAGCATCAGCATAATGACGATTCCCAGAAGACTGCCCTGCGGCGGTACCAGAATCCAGGATACAATCCTCCAGATTTGTCCGTGCAGAATCGCTCCCGGCTGCAGATACAGCCAAATCATCATATCGGGCATAAACAGACGGATCGCATATCCGATAATGTATGTCCCGATCAGGTACGTCGTCAGATTGTGAACGGCGTATCGTCCAAATTTTCTTTCCAGCTTGTTTAACCAGTTCAATGACAATCTCTCCTTATATATTTATTCCCTTACAGAGAGTAATTGTACAGTGAGCATTACTTTTTGTCAAATAATTGTTTTATTTTTTGCGTTAGGATTGTGTTAAATTTTATGAGATTTTCTATTTTTTCCTTAAAATCCTTTGTATATTTATGGTGAACACTCATAATTGTGTTTTTAGACTGCTTGTCGTATAATATAAAATGTTGTAAAATAACGACTGCATTTAAATAAGTAATAACTACTATAGCAAAAGATGAGGAATTACTATGAAAAAGAACGAATTATATACTTTAGGGATCGATATTGGTTCCACCACGGTAAAAATCGCAGTCCTGGGAGCAGACAATGAGGTGCTGTTCTCAGATTACGAACGCCATTTTGCAAATATACAGGAAACACTGTCTGATCTTCTCGGACGTGCCATCTATAAACTGGGACCGATCCATGTTTCTCCTGTTATCACCGGATCCGGAGGGCTGACTCTTGCCACCCACCTGCATGTTCCGTTTGTACAGGAAGTGATTGCGGTTTCCACCGCTTTGCAGGATTATGCACCTCAGACTGATGTGGCAATTGAACTCGGCGGTGAGGATGCAAAGATCATTTATTTTGAAGATGGAAATGTAGAACAGCGTATGAACGGTGTCTGCGCAGGAGGTACCGGTTCCTTCATCGATCAGATGGCTTCCCTTCTTCAGACAGACGCCAGTGGGCTGAATGAATATGCAAAAAATTATACTTCTTTATATTCCATCGCAGCACGCTGCGGTGTTTTTGCGAAATCTGATATTCAGCCTCTGATCAATGAAGGAGCTTCCAAAGAGAATTTAGCTGCTTCTATTTTTCAGGCAGTAGTCAATCAGACGATCAGCGGACTGGCCTGCGGAAAGCCAATCCGCGGACATGTAGCCTTCTTAGGCGGACCACTTCACTTTTTATCGGAATTAAAAGAGGCCTTTATCCGTACTTTAAAACTGGACGATGAGCATATTATCGCTCCTAATCATTCTCATTTGTTTGCAGCAATCGGTTCCGCGCTGAATTCCAAACGGAATGTGGATATTCCTCTGCAGACACTTCAGAGCCGTCTGGCAAATAAAATCGAATTGGAATTTGAAGTGGAGCGTCTGGAACCCCTGTTTGCATCTTCTGCAGATTACGAGGAATTCACTTTCCGCCATGCAAAACATCAGGTTCCGGTCAAAGACCTTGCTTCTTACCAGGGAAAGGCTTTTCTTGGAATCGATGCAGGTTCCACTACAACAAAGGCAGCATTGGTAGGTGAAGATGGAACGCTGTTGTATTCCTTCTATCATAACAATGACGGAGATCCTCTGGGAACAACGATCCGGGCAATCAAGGAGATCTACAGTCAGCTTCCGGAAGGTGTCGAGATCGTTCACTCCTGCTCCACCGGATACGGCGAAGCACTGATCAAGGCTGCACTGCTTCTGGATGAAGGAGAAGTAGAGACGGTTTCCCATTATTATGCGGCCGCATTTTTCGAACCGGATGTAGACTGTATTCTCGACATCGGCGGACAGGATATGAAATGTATCAAAATCAAGAATCAGACGGTAGACAGTGTTCAGTTAAACGAAGCATGCTCTTCCGGATGTGGTTCTTTTATTGAGACCTTTGCAAAATCACTGAATTATACAGTCGAAGATTTTGCACAGGAAGCCCTCTATGCCAAAAATCCGATCGATCTGGGAACACGCTGTACTGTATTTATGAACTCCAAAGTAAAACAGGCACAGAAAGAAGGTGCTTCTGTTGCAGATATCTCCGCAGGACTTGCCTATTCCGTGATCAAAAACGCACTGTTTAAGGTCATCAAGGTGTCCGACGCCTCTGAACTTGGAAAACATATCGTCGTACAGGGAGGAACCTTCTATAATAATGCCGTTCTGCGCAGTTTTGAAAAAATCGCAGACTGTGAGGCAATCCGTCCTGATATCGCCGGTATCATGGGGGCTTTTGGAGCTGCCCTGATTGCAAGGGAACGTTATCAGGATTGTGAAGGCACTACCATGCTCCCAATTGAAGAGATTGAAGCACTGGAATACAAGACTACCATGACAAAATGCCGCGGTTGTACGAACAACTGCCGTCTGACAATCAATCATTTCAGCGGCGGAAGAAAGTTTATCACCGGAAACCGCTGTGAACGAGGACTTGGCAAGGAAAAATCAAAAAATCACCTGCCAAACCTGTTTGAATATAAGATGCAGCGGTATTTCGGATACACCTCGCTTTCAGAAGAAGAGGCTTCCAGAGGAACGATCGGCCTTCCAAGAGTTTTGAACATGTATGAGAATTATCCGTTCTGGCATACATTCTTTACAACGCTTGGATTCCGTGTCGTACTCTCTCCGTCTTCTACCCGAAAGATTTACGAGCTGGGAATCGAATCTATTCCGAGTGAATCCGAATGTTATCCGGCAAAGCTGGCACACGGACATGTACAGTGGCTTATCAACGAAGGGATCAAACATATTTTTTATCCTTGTATCCCTTACGAACGAAATGAATTTGAAAAAGCCAACAACCACTACAACTGTCCGATCGTAACTTCCTATCCGGAAAATATCAAAAATAACATGGATCCGATCGTAACCGGAGAAATTGATTTTATGCATCCGTTTATGTCTTTTCAGAGTGAAGAGACGCTTTCTTCCAGACTGATTGAAGAGCTTGGTGAAAAATTTTCTATTTCCGCTGATGAGATCCGCACTGCTGTTCACAAAGCATGGCTGGAACTTGCTGCATGCAGAGAAGATATGCGCCGCAAAGGTGAAGAAACGATCAAGTTTCTGGATGAAACCGGCAATCGCGGAATTGTTCTTGCCGGACGTCCTTATCACACGGACCCTGAGGTCAATCACGGACTGCCGGAGCTGATCAACTCCTATAATATTGCCGTCCTGACAGAAGATTCTATCTCTCATCTGCACGAAGTAGAACGACCTCTCAATGTCATGGATCAGTGGATGTATCACTCCAGACTGTATGCCGCTGCAAACTATGTCAAAACAAAAGAGAATCTGGATCTGATCCAGCTGAATTCTTTCGGATGCGGACTGGATGCCGTCACAACCGATCAGGTGGCAGATATCCTGACCCGTTCCGGTAAGATCTATACCTCGCTGAAAATCGATGAGGTCAACAATCTGGGAGCTGCCCGTATCCGTGTCCGCTCCCTGCTTGCTGCCATCCGGGTGAGAGAACAGCAAAAGACCGAGCGCATCATCCAGCCATCTTCTATTGAGAAGATTCCATTTACAAAAGAGATGCGCAAGGAATACACGATCCTCTGCCCACAGATGTCACCGATGCATTTTGAGATTCTGGAACCGGCATTTCGTGCATCCGGATATAAGGTTGAAATTCTGCCAAATGACAACAAACAGGCTGTCAACATGGGATTAAAATATGTAAACAATGATGCCTGCTATCCTTCCCTGATCGTAGTCGGTCAGATTATGGATGCGATTCTGTCCGGCGAATACGATGCAGATAAACTTGCGGTTATCATCACGCAGACCGGAGGCGGTTGCCGTGCCTCCAACTATATCGGGTTTATCCGGCGTGCACTGAAAAAAGCAGGATATTCTCATATCCCTGTGATTTCACTGAATCTAAGCGGACTGGAAAGCAATCCTGGATTTAAGATCACGCCGCTTCTGGCGCTGCGTGGTTTGTATGGCGTCGTATTTGGCGATATCTTTATGAAATGTGTTTACCGGATGCGCCCATATGAAAAAGTGCCGGGAACAACCGATGCACTTCATGAAAAATGGAAAAAGAGATGTAAAGATTTTGTATCCAACGGATATCCTCACCGCCATACATTTAAAAAACTGTGCCGTCAGATGATTCAGGAATTCGACCAGATTGAAACACTGGATGTGAAAAAACCAAGAGTCGGAATCGTTGGAGAAATCCTTGTAAAGTTCCTGCCGGCAGCCAACAACCACCTGGTCGAGCTTTTAGAAAAAGAAGGCGCCGAAGCAGTCGTTCCGGATCTTCTGGACTTTTTACTCTACTGCTTCTACAACCAGAATTTCAAGGTGTCCCACCTTGGCATGAAAAAATCCAAGGCTGTACTCGGAAATCTTGGTATTCGTGCGCTTGAATGGTTCCGTGCACCTGCAAGCAAAGCATTTGAAGAAAGCACGCATTTTGAAGGACCTGCCAAGATCGAAAAACTCGCAGAAATGGCATCTGAGATTGTTTCCATCGGAAACCAGACCGGTGAAGGATGGTTTTTAACCGGAGAGATGCTGGAGCTGATCCACGGAGGCGCTGCAAATATTGTCTGCACACAGCCATTTGCCTGCCTGCCGAACCACGTGGTAGGAAAAGGTGTCATCAAAGAGCTCAGAAGAAGATATCCGACTTCCAATGTCGTAGCAATCGACTTTGATCCGGGAGCCAGCGAAGTCAACCAGCTCAATCGGATCAAGCTGATGCTTTCTACTGCAAATAAAAATCTGGAACATC
>OHGT01001359.1_pt1 | contig 10937 bp, 3 predicted proteins | sample 1567861 | NCBI WGS metagenome assembly OHGT01 (sample SAMEA3879533, study PRJEB24766) | human gut metagenome | biome: human-associated habitat; feature: feces | place: USA | collected 1985/1987 | reverse complement strand
TACAGCTTTCTGAATAAAAGTTTCGTCCAGCGAAGTATAATTCAACTCTTTGGCTTCAAAAACCAATTGCTTGCGGAAATCCACTCCCATCCGTTTTTGTTTTTTCAGCAGATTATCAATCTTGGCAAAAAGTACAGACAACCGGAGCGGCTTACAAATATATCCATCCGCTCCCGATTCATATCCTGTTACCCGGTCTTCGTCACTGGTCTTTGCCGTTAATAAGATTAACGGGATATGACAAGTTTCAAACCGGGTCTTTACCTGCCTGCATAACTCAATACCATCCATTTCGGGCATCATTATATCGGAGACAATCAAGTCGACCTCTGTGGTTTCGAGCAAAGCAAGAGCTTCAACTCCATTCCGGGCTTTCCGGATGCGATATTTGCCTTGCAAAAGACGAATCATCAATGCTAACAACTCATCATTATCTTCGACTAAAAGAATAACAGGCATATCTGTCACTTCACTTGACATGTTAGTAGATTGTCCGTCCCCACTTTCCTCCTCAGCTAGCACAAGTACCGGATAATCTACATTTTCTGTACTCTCATCAATTTCATCCAAAGAATATGAAGAACGCAAAAGAGGTATTTCGACAACAAACGTATTGCCATCCACCTTGTTACTAAACACCTGGATAGTACCATGATGCAGTGATATTAAATCTTTAGTCAACGACAACCCTATACCCGTTCCTATGGTATGAAACTTCCGGTATTCACCTTCATAAAAGCGTTCGAACAAGTGCTCTAGTTTCTCTTTCGGAATAACTTCTCCCGGGTTGTTTACACTGAAAGTAAACCAACCTTCAGCTTCATTGTACTGCTGCCGTATAGTGATAATTCCCCCTTCAGGAGTATATTTAGCAGCATTCGAAAGCAGGTTATAAGCTATCTTATCCAATTTATCCACATCAAAATAACCTGAATACTCGTCTTCTCCTTCGAAATGGATAGAAAGTTTCTGCTTCTTCACCAAAGGTATAAAAGCAGAAACCGATTTTCTGAGGAATAAGCTGATATTACCTTGCGATACCCTCAAACGTAACTTTCCATTTTCGACCTTACGAAACTCTAATATCTGCTGAATCAGACGAATTAGACGGGAGGTATTATTAGAGATTACACCACATACCTGCGAACCGGTCGGAAGTTCCTGCTTCAATTCGTCCACCGATGCGGAAATAATAGAAAGCGGCGTCAACAATTCATGAGTTATATTCGTAAAGAATTGAAGTTTTGCATGATTGATTTCTTCCATCTTCTGACGTTCTATCTTACCCATTTCTATAGCTTGCTTCATACGGATACGATTTCTTACAATGCGATAGGCATATCCTGCCAAAACTACAAAAGCCAGAGCATAAATGCAATAAGCCCACCACGACAGCCATGGAGGCGGAAGAATCGTTATCTGTAGACAACGGACTTCGGACGACCAAACTCCATTCTGATCGGCTCCCTTGACACAAAAAGTATAAGTGCCGGCAGGCAAATTATTGTAATAGGCAAAACGACGTCCTGCTCCTACCGAAACCCATTTCTTATCATATCCTTCAAGCTTATACTGATAACGGTTCAATTCCGAATTGATATAGTTCAAGATAGAGAAATCTATACTGAAATTATTTTCCTTATAGGACAGAGTGAGACTCTCAATGAAATCTATTGCCTTATTGCCGGAAATATGTTTCCGTTCCTCATGCGGAAGATTGCGCAAAGAGAGATTATGTATCTTTATATCAGTGATAACCACCGGAGATCTGAGCGTATTCTGAATGATAGCTTTCGGAGTGAAACTGTTTAATCCACGAAAACCACCGAAGAAAAGTTCGTTATCTTTTGTTTTAAAGCAGGAATTACGATTAAATATGTGATCTTGTAATCCGTCATCGACAGTGTAAGTGCGCACTTGGGGTTCAGTTCCATCCAAAGGCATATCGATGTGATACATTTCCGAATTGGTTGTCAGCCACAAGGTATGATCGTTATCTTCGAGCATACTAAAAACGACATCACCACTTAAAAAATAGTTATTCAGAACAGATTTAAAACAATCTTCCTTACGGTCATATAAATCCAGACCATTGCCATTGGTACCTACCCAAACGCGATTGAATCCATCTACACAAATACTCATAGCCCCAACGGTGGACAATGTGTTTTCTGTAGGCGAATAAAACCGTATGCCATATTTCTCTCCGGATGTATCGACCCTCCAAACTCCTTTATTACTGGTAGCGATCCAAATAAATCCTTCTTTATCTTCTACCATCTTGAAAATAGAGATTTGAGGCAAAACTTGATTGGTGTCCGGCAGTAACTCATCCAATGAATGAAGTTTCTGACTGGTATCCAGCACATATACTCCCGACCGGGTGCCAATCCATAAATTCCCACGTGTATCTTCCAACAATGAGTAGATACAGATATCATTCAACTCCGGATTAGTTTGAGTATTCAGTACATGTGCCTTTCCCGCTTTTTCATCATAGAACCATATTCCATCATCCCACGTGGCAAAACATAATTCACCCGTTTTTTGGCGGTAAAGAATATCATTGACTGTAGAAGTATAGTTCATACTCTTCAATACAGGATGTTTCCTATACGGAGTTATTACTTGCTTTTCTTTGTTATAACTTACCAAGCCATACCCCATTATACCCATCCATATCAGTCCGTTATCATCTTGAAACACACTACGAACAGAACTGGTAGGACAATATTCATGCATGCACTCCAATGGATCATAATTGAAACGTGATTTTCCGGTATTCACCGTACAGACGCCGCCTCCCAGCATTCCCACCCACATAAGTCCGTCATTGCTACACATCAGGCTGTTTACCTCATTGAATGGCAAATCATACTGCCGGTTTCCGGGTTTAAAATTAGTAAAGTTTCCATTTGCTTCCTCACTTTCCATGATACTGACCCCACTACGCGAGCCAATCCATATCTTCTTTGAAGTCCGGTCTTGTGCTATACTATAGATTATGTTATCTAGTAAGGAGTGGTCGTCTCCTTCGATATGCATATAGGTGCGGAATGAAAAATGTTCCATATCATAAGCATTCAGCAGCTTTACCAAACCATACCTCCAAGTCCCTATCCATATATTCTCCGCTTCGTCCTGAAAAAGAATATGCGATGAGTTATTGGGGTTCAGCCCCAAATAAGTGTAATATTTCTGTTTATCCGGATCATAGCGTAACAATCCTTGTTCCCAAGTACCTATCCAGATATGTCCCCGATTATCTTCGATGATAGACTTAACATCAACACTCTGCACTCGTTCAAAAGATGGCTTCCCCGCTTTACGGCAGAAAAGTCCCTTATTTCCTCCTACCCATAAATCACCGTTTTTGGAAAAGAGTATGGCTTCCACATTACATACCTGAAGGATGGGACTGATGATTTTCTCTATTCCATCCGTCTCTTTATGAAGTACATAAAGCCCGTTATGCGTGCCTATCCATAAGTTGTTATTTTCATCTTCCGTTACAATATTCACAAAACTATCGATAGAACGTCCATGATTAACGCCATCAGGCTTATACATAACAATAGAATAACCATCATAACGCAATAGTCCATTGTAAGTGGAGATCCAAATATATCCTTCACTATCCTGATAGAGTTTACGTACTTCGTTAGTCGGAAAATTGAGAGTGGTAGTCAGAGGTTTAAAATGGATTATATCTTTATCCTTTGCCCAAATGCCCAAAGAGAGTAAAAGAGTATAGACGAATAAAAAGACATATTTCTTCCATTGTGTTTCAAATAGCATAGCTTATATGTTAGATTTAGTTGCAATATTCGGGAAAAAAAAGGAGTTATACAACTATTACTTATGAAATACACTCACGATATAGTAATAATCATAATGCTGATTGGCATTAATCATTAAAAACAACTTCTACTACTGTTATAAAAGAGTAGCATCAAACAACTTCTTAAAAGGAAGAAAATATCTTCTTTCGCGCTTACATATAAGTAAGTCGTTTATAAGCAGCCCATCGGCCGTTTATAAGCGACTAATAAGCCGCTTGCGAACAGCCGATGGGCCGCTTGCAAACAGCTTACTTATTTATAGCTAACTCAAAAATTGTTTTTCCTATTTAAGATAGTTAGTTTTAGCTAATGTAAAGGTTACTATCAGTAAGTATTTGAAAATCCTCATTTCGCCTTTACCCTCATAATCGTATAGGAGAAAGGTTTGAAGTTGTAATCAAAGCTATTTCCAAAACCTTTAAACTCACTCTCCTGCGGATAAATCTTCTTCGGTTCTTCAAAGGAGTTTTCGTCTAAATCACTACTTGCAGAAAGAGTAATGATTTTACCTATCTTCTCTACTGAGTTCACACCATCGAGTTTAACACGTAATGGATAAGATTCGGCTTCTGCATTGACAACTTTTATAATTATCTCTCCTGTTGCTTCATCATAACCCGAAGAGAAGAATTGTAACGGAGCCGTTTCAGGAGAATATGCCAATATCAGTTTGTTGTCTATAAACAACTCGCTCTTATCGGGAGAAACTGTAATTTTCACATCATACCACTGGTTCGTTTCAAGAGATTGTTCGACTTTCCTACTCACTGCACCTGCAGTTCTTCCATCTGCTACAGCTTCTATCGCTGTGGTTTGGTTGTTCCAGCCAGCAACATTGTATACATAGCCGGCTTTGTTATCTTCGGTCAAACAGAAATAAACCAAAAATCCTTCCTGACCGCCTGTCTTGCGAACTTTAAATTCCAAAGTGAATTGATTGCCATTGAATCCATTAATGATATATTTGGACGGCTGTTCAAGAGAAGTCTGGCTCAAGACACCGCTCTCCAACTGCCATACTCCACGCTTGTCGCCTGAAGCATTAGCAAGATCGATAGTAACCGGAGCCCCCTCCTGAGTAACCTTCACATCTTTGAATTCTACCTGCGTATTCCATGATCCAAAGCCAAAACATCCTTTGCTATATTCAAGCGGACTAGGAGTACTCATGGTTATATTACTCTTTACATTATAGGTAGGACGATTCTCCGCCGCCATCTTCTGTACATAATAAGAACTACGGCCTAACACTTGGTCTGTATCCAGCCAAATCAAGTTTACTGGCCAAACACGATCGTTACAGTTCTCGAGAAGAGGAGCATAAGAAGTCATCTTCACCAAATCACCATTACGTTCCATCCCTGAGATGAAAGCAGCTTCCGAAAGAGCAGCCCGGTGATTACCGATTCCTACATTGGAATTACAAGCATATTCACCTACATAAACATCATATTTGCCACGTGTATGATTATCGAAGATTGTTGTATTCTTAAAGAAAAAGTCGGGTGCTACATACCAATGAGGGTCAATCATATCAGTCTTATCGATTTTACCTGTTCCGCCCAAGCCATGATTGGAGATAAGAGTCAATTGAGGATATTTCTCTTTAATCGCCTTGTAGAAGATATCGAAACGTTTGTCATATTCAGCTCCCCAGTTCTCGTTACCAATCTCTACATACTGCAAGGGGAATGGTGCCGGATGTCCTTGTTCGGCACGCTTGCCACCCCATTCAGTACTTACATCTCCGATGGCATATTCAATGGCATCCATACAATCGTCCAAGTAATAAGCTATTTTACTTTCCGGTGAAGCATCCCCCATGCGGGCTTGACACCCCAAGCCTACATTACAGACAAACATAGCCTTTGCATTGATGTCTTCACAGAATTGTAGCATTTCATAATATCCAAAACCATAAGAGCAACGATATCCCCATGTGCTATACTCTCCTGAGCGAGCAGCAGGATCGCCCAACGTCTTCTTCCACTCAAAGCGATTTTCGAGCGAAATACCTTCGACTACACAACCACCCGGCCAACGGACAAATGCGGGTTGCAAACCTGCCAGCATTTCGGCCACATCATTTCGCAAACCATTGGAATGATTATAGAAAGTATTCTCAGGAAAAAGAGATACATAATCCAGATAAACCGTACCTGGACTATCAAACTCCAAGGCCAGTTTACCTTTAGCAGCAGTTGCAGAAGGTTGTAATTTTTGGTTAGTATCGTTCCAGTCTCCGGCTATTTCAATAGGAGCGGAAGCCAATACTTCATCTTTATCTGATAGCAAAAGTACAGTTACCTTTCCTTTGTAATCGGAAGCCGCACGGATAATAGTACGCAACAGATAAGAATTATCTTTAATCAAATTCATTCCCCAATACCCTTCATTAACCAGGCGGACGGGAGTTGAAGCATCTTTGATAGTTACTTTCAGATTATTAGGAGCAGTAGAGAACTTAGGTTTCTCTTTGGTCAATTGCATTTCTGCAGCAATTTCATTTGCTGTCAAACTCCAGCCAGGTACCTGTTCGGTAGTCCAACGGAAAGTGGCATTCACTACTTTACCAGTCATGTGGCTGCATACTTCCTTTGGATGCAACACATCGCCTTCGGCATGATAGCCTTCGGGCATTTCAAGTTCTTCAAAACTACGGTTCTTTACCAGTTCGGCATACAGACCGCCATCACCGGCATGATTGATTTCTTCAAAGAAGATACCATACATAGTGGGTGAAACTTCAGCACCTTTCTCCCGCAAATTGATTACAAGTTCTTCTTTGGGTTCAATCCCACTGCCACAAGCTCCCAGCAGAAACGCTATTGTAGCAAAACATAAAAATTTGTGTTTCATAATGTAATTATTAATATTTGGTATCAGACATCATATACTTAACAAAAGTATATTTTATGATGAAAAGAGGCTGTATCAAAATAGAAATTCATCATCCTAAATTAACACAGCCCCTGAAAATACTACTGTTTACCTAAACAACCTATTACCGACTAAATCCATTACAAACTAATCTTCTGCACCTGTGTATACAAGTATTCATTAGATTTATTTGATTTTATACCGATACGGGCAAAACAGAAACCACTTTTAATGAGGCTTTCCGGAATGATGGAAGTCATAGTCATTTCTTGTCCCAGAACTAACTTCGATAAGTCAAATTGTCTATTATACTTAGCATCACCATTCTCATTTTTATTATGATCCGTCAAGATACCTTTGCCTAAATACAGATTGATTGATTCAACTTCGGATGAAGCTACTATCTTCTCAACCGTAAACTTGACTGTTATAGCGCCGTCCGCCCCCTTTTGAAAACTTTCATTCTTTATTATAAAATAAGGAGTCACAGGTACATCAACTATCGTATTCCCTTTTACATCAATATCCAACGTATCGCCAACCTGTGCTTCCCAAGGAGCACCGCCTAAACGTACCAGTTTATAATGCCCATCAAATAATGAAGCAGAAAAAGTACCATCTTGTGCAATGTAGACCGGTATTTTAGTATACAACTGATATCCGGGCTGCCACAATTCCAATTCTGTTCCGTTTGAGCGTACCCCAACAGGATTTCCATCGTATACTACTTTACCGGACAGTATAGCAGAAGGAGCGTCAAAGTTATCGTATTCACAACTTGCGAATATGAAACAAATGAATGCAACTATTAATAATATTCTTGTTTTCATTTTTCTCTTAGTTTTAATGGAACGGGTTCTTTACTATTTTAGGATTATTATCCAGAACAGATTGTTCTATGGCAGTATAATAATTAGCCATTCTGAAGAATCTTGCTCTCTTGAATCGAGTGGGACGTACTCTTTGATAAATATACTTTCCATCATCCGGATGTCCCGGACGATAGATACGATAGGGATAAAGTCCGTTAACAACAGCCACCGGGTCAGAGTCCAAACCATTCCAAACCCTATCTGCAATTCTCCAACGCTTCAAGTCGAAGTAGCGGTGATCTTCAAAAGCTAATTCTACACGACGTTCATTACGAATAATGTCATTAGTAAGTGTCGTGATACTGTTTGCCGGAAAACCTCCATGTACCTCTCTCACCTTATTAATATAGTCTTTTGCTTCCGGCTTGTTCAATTCAAAAGCTGCCTCAGCAGCATTCAAATAAATCTCGCCTAAACGGAACCAAGGATACCAGTTAGAAGCCAATGACGGACGAACACCGTCCTGTGGATTCTCACTAACATACTTGCGGATATAGAAGCCTGTATTACTTACGTATTGGTCGTTATCTCTGGGACCATCGAAACCGGTCAACATCTTTCCGTCTTCATAAACCGCACCCAAATCGCCTACCTTGAATTTATATGCACCATCTTCCCAAGTAGCTACACCCGCTTGAATACTAACAGGCTGTGAACGGAAGGAACTTCCTGCATAAACTACCGTACCATACAAACGAGCATCTTTATTAGCAAAAATACCATCAATCGTTTCATAAGGAATATAATTGCCATTCTCGTCCTTATCACGCAATGTACCTTTAGATCCATCCAGATAATCATAACTTTCTACCAAACTCAATGAAGGCGAAATGATAGAAGAACCTTCAATATCTACTCTGAAGCTTCTAACCACATTATCATATGTAAAACCATGTACCTTACCAGTCATAAAGTCTTTAGCGAAGATGATTTCCTTTGAACTCTTATCCATAAATAGTTTATAGAAATTCTCACCTTTTGAAGCACCGGCAGGACTATAGAGTTCATAATCAGAATTTGCGATGATGGCTTCCGAAGCAGCCAGTGATTTTTGATAATAATCAGTAGCTTTCTCTGCTGGAATACCTACTTCACCACCGGGCAGACTAATAGGAGCACTCATCAAGTTGTTGTATTTAGCAATAGAACCGGCATACAACATTGCACGACTTTGAAGTGCCAATGCCGTAACCTTATTAGCACGGGTCCTGCTACTAGTAGTCTGAGTAAAGTTATCCTTAATATCTTGGATTTCATTATAAATGAAATCATACACTTCCGCCTCTTTCGCTCTGGGGTTTTGTAAAGAGGCAGGGTTGCCACTTCCATCATAAATTAACTGAGTAGTGATAAGAGGTACTCCACCCACACGCTTTACCAGTTCAAAATAAACATAAGCGCGGATAAATCGCAACTCGGCATTAAACTGCTTCTTTTGTGTATCGTTCAGTTTTGTGCTGAACTTGTCCATATTCTCTAAAGCCAAATTGATATCTCTGATAAATCCGTAGTCCCAATATTTGCCGTAATCATTAGCATATTGAACCTCGTTACGCCAGTTCTGGTCAACGTGTCCTGACCACATTGCGTCATCAAATTCCGTATTGGTTCCAGTATTGAATACTCCGGCAAGTTGGGGCATACGATCGTAATAGTTTGCCAACAAACCCAATATCATGCCGGCATCATTCCAAAGTTGTTCATCTGTAATCCTGTCTTTTGGATCTCTTTGCAGCCATCCATCTTCGTCACAACTGACAAAAGATGTGACAATAGCCAATAAACATGCGAATACTATATATTTACTTTTCATAATGATATTAATTAAAAGGTTACATTAAATCCAACCATAACAGTTCTTTGTTGCGGATATACCACAGCTGCTCTTGCTTCAATTTCCGGGTCAACTTCATATTCACCCATGTTGTCGATAGAGAATAAATTAGAAGCACTTACGTAAAGACGGAGCCTTTGAATATTCGCTTTACTAATGAGAGCTTTCGGGAAGCTATATCCAAGTTCGATATTCTTGAGACGCAAGAAACGGACATCGTGCAACCAAAAATCGCTGTTCTTACCATTGTTTTCGCTAGTACCCTTACGGATAGCCGGATATTTTCCAGGAATCCATTCACTATTAGGATCATACGGATCGGCACGGTGCCATCTGTCTTCAAGAATAAAGGCAGGAGACGTACCACCTGCATGATACGGGTTTCTTAGTTCATAATCCTGACACCAAGATTGCATAGCTCCACCGGCAAAGTCCATGTTAAGGTCAATACCTTTCCAACGTAATCCGATATTTCCACCATAGCTAAACATAGGCGACCATCCTGTAGGATAACCAATCGGCCTCTCGTCCATTTCATTGATCACGCCGTCACCATTCACATCCTTATAGATTAGGTCTCCGGGAAGTTGGGTTCTGTTGTTCTGGCCATCATTATTAATAGGATAGTTCTTTATTTCTTCTTCTGATTGGAACTGTCCGATTACTTGATAGCCCCACCAAACGCCACCAAAGCGATCTTCGATAGAATTACGGTATTCATTCCATGAACTACCAAAACGAGGTTTATAGGTTTCCAAATTTCTGAAACGAGAATATGTAAAGTTAACACCTACGTTGTATTCAAGTCCACCAATTTCATCGGCATAGGTAATCATTCCTTCAACACCTCTGTATGCATCTTTATTAAGATTTTCATTCGGTAACTTATATCCTACTTCACTCGGTAAAAGCACATCATAACGAGCAGCAGGTCTTCCGGAAATTACTTTAGTAAAGACATCCACTGAAGCAGAAAGCCTATTATCCAAGAATTTCATATCGATACCGGCATTGTAAGTCGTATTCTTTTCCCAAGACAGGTTGGTAACAGGCATGTCACCCGGTTGTACGCCGATTACATATTTACCATCCAATACAGCACCTCCCTTATTGAAGTTATATCCACTCAGATAGCCGAACATATTTACACCTGCTTCGCTACCCGTCTGGCCGACGGAAGCTCTTATCTTCATGTCATTCACTACACTTTTCAGATTTTTGAAGAACGATTCATCCGAAATACGCCATCCTGCTGAAACACCCGGGAAGAAGCCCCAACGCTTGCCGGGAGCATAAAGGTAAGAAGCATCATAACGGGCTAGCAATTCAAGCATGTATTTGTCTTTGTAGCTATAGTTGATACGACCAATATAACCCGATCTGGCTTGATAAGCCCATTCGTCAGCATACTCAGTAAGTTCAGGAAGAGTCTTTAAAGGTATGTAATTATTAGTAGGTGCAGTATTCGATAATCTGTTCGCACGGTCGTAGTCCGATCTTTCATAAGCA
>OHGT01001355.1_pt1 | contig 10991 bp, 6 predicted proteins | sample 1567861 | NCBI WGS metagenome assembly OHGT01 (sample SAMEA3879533, study PRJEB24766) | human gut metagenome | biome: human-associated habitat; feature: feces | place: USA | collected 1985/1987 | reverse complement strand
CCGAAGGGACAAGGTGCATGGGTGGAGGCGCCCAACCGTGCGTTGCAGATATTGAGAGTGGAGCGCTATAAAGAACTGTCCAACGAGTCCAAACTTTATTGGGACTTGATGCGCTGGTTTACCTTTGATACGCAAATCAATAATACGAACATGCGAGGACTATATTCGTTCATGTTTACCAAAGATGCTACGATTGGTGAAGACGGTCAGCCTGACGGGAAATACATCTATGATGCCAAGCAAGCCGAACATTACGGAGAACCTCGAACGTTTGATAGAAATCGATACTACGAAGGTATCCCGACGGGTGAACTACAGAATAATCCGCTGTTGCAGAAGAATAGAAATCAGTAATACCTAAAACAATGAATAATATGAAATATCTTAACTATTGTATCCTGCTAACTTTTCTTTGCCTTGGCTTTACAGCCTGTGAGTTGGATAACTACGAGGCACCTGATTGCACTATACAAGGCACTCTTACCGATCACTTAGGACAGCCTTTTCAGGTGAATCAAGGAGCTGAGATTATCCGAATCCGTGAAGTGAGTTGGGCTAAAGACGACGAGACGTATACTGCCAACCGAATGCTGAAAGTTCAGCAGGACGGAACGTATCGCAATACCAAGATCTTTAAAGGCAGCTATCTGTTACTTCCCTATAAGGGAGCTTTCTATCCCTATGACGATGAACATCAGGATAGTGACGAGGCCGGCGAACCGGTAGAGATAAACGGAACAGCTACGCAAAACTTTTCGGTGACTCCTTATCTCACATTGGAGTGGGTACAGAAGCCCACTGTAGATGCAGAAGGTTACTTGAGTTGCTCCGTTCGCTTTAAGAGAAATCAAAAAGCGGGTTATGAAATGCCCGATTTAAAAGAGGCTAGCTTGTCGATATCTCGCACCATCAATGCCGGAGCGGGCGATGGCTCACTGACACCCAAACCGATGACCATTACCAATGATATGGAAGGGCAGGAAATTAAATTCCGAACGGTGACTCCATTGAAATATACCGGTATCAACTACTGGGTACGTGTATCGATGAATACTCAAACGGCAGCGGGTAAACCCGAAACTAACTATCCGGGAATGGGGGCGAGTAACTTTACCACCATCGAAAAGATCTTTGTAGAATAAGAGAGGTACCTCTTTCAATTCATAAAAATAATAGCCACCCGCTATCAATAGTGAGGTGGCTATTTTTGAGTTATCTTATTCCTGATTAAGGTAACGTGTTGCCAATGTTCTTGATATTTATGATGAAACAGCTTACGATTAATTGCTTTTTAACGTCTTATTAATTAAATATTTCACTTTCTGTTAATGTGCCGAAGTTACATTTGCATAATAATATCTTAAATATCATGAAGAATTTGTATATAGCTTTTTGGACTGTTGCATGCCTATTGGTTTCATTAACCGGATATGCGCAATCTGAATGGAAAAATAATTTCTCCACTCAGGGAGAAATGCTAAAAACAGTAGGACGGGGAGAATGTAGTATTAATGTCGGCGTGTTTCGTTCAAAGGGAGCTTATGCCTGTTTTGGCAAACCTGAATGGAGAAACTACACGATGTCCTTTAAAGCCCGCGCTCCTAAAGAAGCAGAACAAGTTCAAATATGGGCGGGGTTTCGTGCCAATAATCGTTTTGACCGGTATGTAATTGGTATAAAGGGAGGATTACAGGATGATTTGTACCTGATGCGTATGGGGTATATGGGTACAGACGAATTTATGGGAGTTCGTCCGTTAGGTTTCCATCCAGTACCGGGAGAGTGGTACAGACTGAAGGTTGAAGTATGTGGCAATCGCATTCGTGTTTTCTTGAATGACGAGAAGGAACCACGCATGGATATAATAGATAAAAACAGCGACTTGGCTCCTTCCGGTCCTGTGACTCTCGGAGGTGGTTGGATTGAAACAGAGTTTGATGATCTCGTTGTTACTCCGTTATCAGAAGATGCACTGAAAAATGTGAAGGTAGCAGAGTACCGTGAAGTGCTAACCCCTCAGCAGAAAGAGACTAAGCGTCAGCTGGAGAGGGCAAACTATGCTTCCGTTAAAGTGAATGCACTAAAGGAAGGACGCACAGATATTTCATTGGATGGTAATTGGCTTTTTATGCCCGGATATGAGTTGGATGATGACGAGAAAGCAGTATCCACAACAACGGATGACAAAAACTGGCATGTAATGTCTGTTCCTAACTTTTGGAATCCTATCCGTATCTGGTTACACGGAGAAACGATGCCTTCGCCCACAGGACATCAGCCTAAAGGTGTTTCGGACACCTACTATCAACAAGAAACTAATCGTTGCGAAGGTTATACATTTGATTATAGAAAAACGAATACGGCTTGGTATCGCCAGTGGATAGAATTACCGGCTGAGGTTGAAGGCAAGAATCTGACGCTGACTTTTGATGCCGTTTCAAAGGTTGCGGAGATTTATATTAATGGAAAACTGGCAGGTTCTCATATCGGCATGTATGGTGAAATACAGGTCGATGGAAGTAAATTGCTGAAACCCGGTAAGAATTTGTTAGCGGTGAAAGTTACGCGTAAAGCAGAAGGCAGCTCTTCTGAAGGGGGGAGTACCGCTATTGATTTCTTCTATTCATCTGTTCGAGAAAGTGAACAAGAAGGTGGAAAGGTAGCTGTGAAGACTGATATTCTTAAAGATATAGCACATGGATTTTATGGTGATGAGCCTGCTGGTATCTGGCAACCGGTGAAACTAACAGTCACCAATCCGGTAAAGATGGAGGATGTCTTTATAAAACCGACTTTGGATGGAGCTACATTTGACCTTACAGTGAAGAATCATAGCAGTAAAAAGAACCAGTTCGATCTTTATACCGATATTGTGGATAAAGAAACCGGTTCTATACTTTACAGCAGTCTTTCTTTACAAAAGCTGGTATTGAATGCCGGTGAAGAGAAGATGTTTACCTACAGTGTAAATGGATTAAAGCCGCGGCTTTGGACCCCTCAACATCCTAACTTATATGATTTCCGTTTTCGATTGGTTACTGCCAAAGGTGCTGAATTAGATTGCTTGGCAGAAACTTCCGGTTTCCGCACTTTTGAAGTGAAGGAAGGATTATTCTTCCTGAACGGTAACCGCTATTGGCTGCGTGGTGGCAATCACATTCCGTTTGCCCTTGCTCCGAACAACTTGAATTTGGCTGACACTTTCATGCAACTCATGAAGGCCGGTAATATAGATGTCACTCGTACTCACACTACTCCGTGGAATAAACTTTGGATGGGAGCAGCCGACAAAAATGGTATAGGTGTAAGTTTTGAAGGTACCTGGCCTTGGTTGATGATTCATTCTACTCCTCTGCCCGATGCAGAATTGATCAAGATGTGGAGAGAAGAATTCCTTACTTTGTTAAAGAAGTATCGTAATCATCCTTCACTGCTTTTCTGGACGGTAAATAACGAAATGAAATTCTATGATAATGATGATGATCTGGAACGTGCCAAAGAGAAATATCGTGTGATTTCGGATGTAGTAAAAGAAATGCGCCGCATTGATCCTACGCGTCCCATTTGCTTCGACTCCAACTATCAGGCAAAAGGCAAAAAGGAAAAATATGGTGCTGATTTTATGAATAGTATTGACGATGGCGACATTGACGATATGCATGCCTATTATAACTGGTATGACTTTTCACTCTTCCGCTTCTTCAATGGAGAATTTCAGCAGAAGTTCAAGATGCCCGGACGTCCGCTTATCAGTCAAGAGATGTCAACCGGATATCCTAATAATGAAACCGGACATCCTACCCGTTCTTATCAGTTAATCCATCAGAATCCTCAGTCCCTGATTGGTTATGAATGTTATGACTTTTCTGATCCGAAATCATTCCTTACGGTACAGGCATTTATAACAGGAGAATTAGCAGAGGCGCTTCGACGCTCCAATGACCAGGCTTCGGGTATTATGCACTTTGCCCTTCTTACTTGGTTCCGTCAGGTTTACGATTATCAAAAGATTGAACCATATCCTACCTATTATGCCCTGAAGCGTGCATTGCAACCTGTATTGGTAAGTGCTGAATTATGGGGACGTAATCTGTATGGCGGCGATAAATTGCCAACTCGTATATATGTAGTAAATGATCGTGAAAATGGTACTGCTTTGCAACCTACTTTATTGCGGTGGGAAGTGCGTGATGAAACCGGCAAAAAGCTGGTTGGGGGTAGTGAAGAGCTACCGGTTGTGAAGCATTATGGACGTTACTACGTGGAACCGAATATCCAGTTACCCGCCAACTTGCCTTCAGACAAAGTGAAAGCTAAATTAGTATTGAAGTTGACAGAAAATGGTTTACCTGTTTCAGAAAATGAATATGATCTGCTATTAGCCCGTAAAGACTGGAATAGAAACCAAATAACCGGAGGTAAGAAAGTGCTTCTTTTGGACAAGGATGGTATAAAGAACCAACTTGACTTCCTTCATATAGACTATCAACTTGTTCCTACGATAAATGAACTTTTGGATTCCAAACCGAAAGCGAATCTTTGCATCATTTCCGGACTTACTGAATGTACAACAGAAGAAAAAGAGAGGATTCGTTCTTATCAGTCTCAAGGAGGTAAACTTCTTTTATTGAACAGTAAAGAAGTTGCGAAGACTGTTTATCCGGAACATATCACGGATTGGATTATTCCGACCGAAGGTGATATTGTGAATATGGAACGCAGTGATGCTCCGGTGTTCGATGGAATCGACGTGCTTGAATTACGCTATTTCAACAATAATAAGAGAGAAATTCCTTTAGCTTGTAATGCTACCCTGAAAGTAAACCGGAATGAAAACCTGACGGAATTGGCTGGACAAATGAAGATACATGCCTATATCGACGGTGGAAAACCGGAAGACCGTATTCGTAAAATCGATTCGATGCGTGGTCTCACGCTGCTTCAGATAAAGGAGGGAAAAGGAACTGCTATCGTATCTACTATGTGTACCGAAAAGGCTGATACTGACCCGATAGCAGGAAAATTGTTAGTGAACATGATCAATGAATTGTTGAAATAATATGGAGCTTATGTTCTTTATAAACAATCAATACTTATGAATCGAAACTATTTAAACTATGCGGCGGATAAGAGAAATCCGGCAAGAACATTTTCTAAGTTAGGGATAGCGGCTATGATGGCTTTGATGGCAATGCTTCCTACAAACATTACCAATGCACAAACGAATAAACAACAAGTGCTACAACAAAGTATCAAAACCGCCTATCCGACAAAAGACTGGGTTATATCCGACTATATCGTGACTGACCCTATATTCGGGGCTAAAGCCGAACCGGGATTTGACAATAGGGCAGCTTTCCAAGCCGCTATTGATGCCGCATATAAGAATGGTGGTGGCGTGGTTTATATACCTGCCGGGAATTACGAGTTTCGTAGTACACAGGTTGGTACTAAAAATGTCAGGGTTCGCCAGGGGCGTTCGGAATCCAATAAAGAATTTCATTTTGAGTATGTTTTACGTCTCCATCCCGGAGTGCAACTTCGGGGTGATTGGGCGGCTCCCGAATCCAATAACGGGAAAGTTCTTGGAACTATTCTCGAGGTACGTGTAGGAAAGGACTCGCCTAATTATGACGGAAGTGTGGAAAGCTGGTGGAACGACGGACAGGCAGGAAATGCCCTTCGCACTACTTATACAAGTATAGCTGACCGATTCATAGAAATGAATGCAGGAACCGGAGTTACCAACCTCTCCATCTGGTATCCCGAGCAGGATATTAAAAATATAAAACCTTATCCGTGGACATTGTTTCAAACTCAGGGAGACTGTGCGACGATAGAACATGTCACGCTGGTAAACTCTTACAACGGTTTCAATTCCGCGCCAAGCGAACTGCACTATGTACTGGATAGTTATCTGACTGCTCTTAATAAAGGCATCGAAGTACATGTATGTACCGATATCGGTCGTATTGAGAATGTCAGGATAAGTCCCGAATACTGGGCCAACTCCGGGCTTCCGGGTGCACCTTCACTTGCTGATGTAGCTGCCTATACTAAAGCGAATGGTACAGGTTTTCAGATGCATCGTTCGGACTGGGAGTATGTTTCTTATTTATATGTATCGGGGTATAAAACAGGTGTATGGATTGGACGTGAACCCGGCTTTGCCGATGCGCCGAATGCACAGTTGTACGAGGTTCATGTAGATAATTGTGGAAACGGATTGTATGTGGAGGATGTTATTCTTCCTTCGGAGCCGGTAAAGAGGGGAATGCCGTGTACTTCTACAAGGATTTCAGTACTTCCGTGCAATTCAATGGCGTAGATTTCAACGGACCTATTGTGAGCGATGGTAGCGACGGAGTTGTATCATTTGAAAGTTGTAAGTTTAATGAATACAGTGATTATGCACTTAAGATAAACAGTGGTAATGTACTGTTATCCCAGTGTGACTTTAAGAAAAAGACCGGGCATATATATATAGGTGCCGATATGCGTACGTTGAAATCAGTCAATTCGGGTTATAATTGCCAACTTAAAGTTGATAATCACAGTACGTCTGCTAAAGTAGAAGTGATTACAGGGAAGAAATACACTTTTACTCCAATTCCTAAAAATATAAAAACAAATATAGATGTACATCCGAGACCGCTTTCCAATCAAGTCTTGAGGGCAGAACTGGCGAGGGCAACCGGCTATAATAACAATCGTCCTGTAAAAGATGTATCATCCGATTTGCAGTCTGCACTCGATGCCGTGAAAGCTGCCGGTGGAGGTACACTCTATTTGCCGGCAGGAAGATATTTGGTGGATCATCCTATCAAAGTGCCTTCAGGAGTTGAATTAAGAGGTTCGTGGGATGTTCAACATCATACACAAAGCGGTGGTACTGCCATATTTACTAATTACGATGGCGGGGCCGCAGGCGAAAACGGTTCTTCACTTATACAACTTGAAGCCAATGCAGGTATCAGGGGTATTACGCTGGCACAGCTCAATATAGCTTCTGATGGTTTCAGTGTGGAAAATCCAAGAAAGACTCCGTTCCTGATACAGGGGCAAGGTCCACGGGTATATATCGTCAACGTAACCATAGCGGTAGGCGACAAGGGGATTGACTTAGCTTCTTATGATACCAGTGGGCATTATGTAGATTATCTGGGTGGCGTGCCTTTACGGGCAGGTATCTGGGTCGGCGGAGGCGCTGAAGGCGGATTCATCCGTAACATGCAATTTAATCCTCATTATGGATCGAGGCTTCCCGAAGGCGGACAAGGTTACCCGGCGGTATTTATGATGCGGTTTGTACAATCCAATTGTAGTGCGCTTAAATTTGCGGATGTCAAGGAACAGACTATTTTTAACAACTTTGTTTATGGTTCGGTATACGGAATTCATTTCCTGAAAGATGCAATAACTGGTAAATACCCCGGAAAGATGACGGTTATAGGTCATGGCTCGGACGGATGTACTTATTCTCTTTTCGTAGAAGATGCGGATAAAAACACGGAAATAGTAGCGGTTAACTCAGAATTAGTCAATACCCAAATACCGGATGAACCTGTCAGGTCATACGTTCTTATGGGAGATCAAGTAAATACCGGGAAGGTTCATCCCAATGCCAAACTTACTTTGTATAATAGTGCATTCTGGGGTAGCCCTGTTTTCGGAGCAATCATAAACAATGGCATTGTATCGTTCCAACAAGCCAATTTTACACGATCGGGTACAAAGGGCGTAGATGTCAGAGGTGGAAAAGCACATGTGTACACTTCCTATTTCGCTCAAAAGATAGCGGAGGATGCTATTGAGGGTGAAAGGTATGCAAAGTTGGGTGAACAAGGCAAGTCCATAGAACTAACCAATAATTACTATATTTCCGGACTGCGGTTTGATAAGTTAGGAAATGGCTTGATTTATGGTTCCGATAAAGAATAGGGGATATAATGTTCTTTTTTAATAACAGACATAAAAGATAATATATTATGAGAAATAGATTATTTGTTATATTGGGTATTCTTGGCATGAACATGCTGGCTTATGCGGGACCCAAACACTCTCAGGAAACTTCTTATCCAAGTTATAAAGGATTAATCATGGCCGGATACCAGGGCTGGTTTCGCGGGCCGCAAGATGGAACCAATCAAGGCTATGGCCATTATGGAACCGGAAAGCTTTTCGACGAGAAGCATTGCACAATTGATGTATGGCCGGATGTCAGTGAGTATGAAAAGACCTATGAAACCTCTTTCAAACATGCTGATGGAAGAAAAGCACGGGTATTCAGTTCTGCGGATAAATCTACCGTTGACCTCCATTTCAAGTGGATGAAAGAGTATGGGGTAGATGGGGTATTTGTACAACGTTTCTTTAGTTATGCTCGTGGCGAACAGCAAAACTCGGTACCTAACCGCATTTTAGCGAATGCTTTGGAGGCTGCTTCCAAATACGACCGTGCCATAGCGGTGATGTATGATTTGTCCGGACTAAAGAAAACGGGTGAAGACTGCTCCTTGATTATGGAAGATTGGAAAAGACTGGTAGATAATCAGAAGGTAACTAACCAAGCCGGGAAAAAGACCTATCTGCACCATAACGGGAAACCTGTAGTAGCAATATGGGGAGTCGGATTTCCCGACCGCCCCTATAATATCAGGAATATCGGTCTGGATCGTTTAATCGACTTCTTGCAGAATGATCCTGTTTATGGAGGTTGTACGGTTATGTTGGGTGTTCCTACATTCTGGCGTAATCTGGAATCGGATTGTATCAATGATCCTTATCTGCATATAGTGATTAAGAAGGCGGATATTGTTCTGCCATGGACTATCCAGCGTTTTTCTCCTTTGTTGCATAATGATATGGATCGTTTCCGTGACTTGGTGATTGGGGATATCCGTTGGTGTAAGGAGAATGGTGTGGATTATGTTCCGGCCGTAACTCCCGGATTCAGTTGGCACAACCTCAGTAAACTGGAGTTTCCGGATGACGTGAAGCCGGTCGGTAGTATTCCCCGTCAGGGAGGACGTTTTTATTGGCAACAACTTTCTACTGCAATGTTGGCAGGCGCCGAAATGATTTATGTGGCGATGTTTGATGAAGTAGACGAGGGAACTGCCATCTTTAAATGTACAGGAGATCATCCGGTCAGTGAAACTGCCAAGTTCATAGATATGGACGGACAACCATCCGATCACTATTTGTGGCTGACGGGTGAAGCTGCACGTATGCTGAGAAAAGAGATACCGTTGTCTTTTAAAATGCCTGTAAGGAAATAGTTTATGAAACAACTTTTGTTAATAATGGCAATGTGTGCATCCTTTCTGCTTCTAGCAGAGGGGGTGCAGGCAAAGTTGACTTTGCCGTCTTTCTTTTCCGATGGAATGGTGCTACAGCAACAGAGTAATGTAGCTATTTGGGGCGGCTGTGATAGGGAACATCAGCAGGTGACAATCAAGACTTCCTGGAATAACCGGAAATATACGACTGTAACCGATGATGCTGGTAATTGGAAAGTAAAGGTGGAGACACCGTCTTACGGAGGTCCTTTTCGTATCGAAGTAAGTGACGGGCAAACGATATCAATTGATAATGTTTTGATTGGTGAAGTATGGCTTTGCTCCGGTCAGTCTAACATGGATATGCGTGTCGGCGGACATTATAATGAACCTGTTTTAGGTTCTTTAGATGCCATTGTTACCTCCGGCAATACGGCGATACGCATGTTCACGGTAGGTAGTAAAATGACTTCCGAACCATTGACTGACTGTGAGGGTAGTTGGCAGGAAGCTTCTTCCGAAACTGTTCCTGAATTTACGGCTGCCGGCTACTTCTTTGCACGTAAGTTGAATGAGGTTTTGCATATACCGGTGGGTATTATTCATGCTAGTTACGGAGGATCGAGGGTAGAGGCATGGATGAGCCGAGAAGGAGTTGCTCCCTACAAGGATTTGCCGGATGTACACAATGCGTCGATTCTTTATAATGGCATGTTAAGTCCGGTTATTGGTTATGGAATACGGGGCTGCTTATGGTATCAGGGAGAAGCGAATGTCGATGTACCCGATTTATATACCAAGTTGTTTCCCTCTTTGGTGCAAGACTGGCGCAAGATGTGGGGGATAGGAGAATTTCCTTTCTATTATGCACAGATAGCTCCTTACAATTATAATAAAGGCGAAGGGAAAGGACAAAATTCTGTTTATTTGCGGGAAGCCCAAACTAAGTGTTTGGAACTTATACCCTCATCCGGAATGGTTGTATTGACTGATATAGGTGACCCGCAGACCATCCATCCGATGGAGAAAAAAACAGTAGGTCATCGTTTTGCTTATCTTGCTTTAGGGAGAACTTATGGAATGAAAGGATTTCCTGTTACCGGTCCGTTATATAAATCCATGCAGACGGAGGGAAATAAGATAACCGTCTCATTTAGCGAAATAGGTAAAGGATTAACTACTTATCATCAACCGCTGAAAGGTTTTGAAATAGCAGGAGAAGATAAAGTATTCCATCCGGCAAATGCTTCTTTCGGCAAAGATGCGCAAACGGTGATTGTTTCCAGTCCGCAAGTGGAGCATCCGGTAGCAGTACGATATGCTTTTAAAGATTATACGAAAGGTTCTCTTTATAATATGTCCGGTCTTCCGGCTTCTTCATTCAGAACGGATAATTGGTAATCCGTGCCTTAAATTTATTATATTAACTAACAACGATATGAAAAGCAGATTTTATATGCTACTATTGGCATCAGGACTCGGATTGTTTTCCTGTGCTCAGAAAGAATACCCGAAAGAATATACCGATGAGGTAAATGTATTTATTGGTACCGGTGGTCATGGACATACCTTTCCGGGACCAACATTACCTCATGGAATGGTACAATTGAGTCCTGATACCCGCTTGATGGGATGGGACGCATGTTCCGGATATTATTATGACGACTCTTCCATTATGGGATTCAGCCATACTCATCTTAGTGGAACCGG
>OHGT01001347.1_pt1 | contig 11027 bp, 9 predicted proteins | sample 1567861 | NCBI WGS metagenome assembly OHGT01 (sample SAMEA3879533, study PRJEB24766) | human gut metagenome | biome: human-associated habitat; feature: feces | place: USA | collected 1985/1987 | reverse complement strand
CCATTTTTTACACCGTGTTGCGCAACAGGTTTCATTATGATATAGGCCAAAACATGGACCAATGGAGCATATTGCCACATAAAAACATGGCAAGTCGCTGAATAATAGAGAAATAAAAAATCAGCCCCATAAAAACGAGACTGATGGAAGTATTGCAAATGCAAGAGCGTGCAATCTTTTATTGCAATGTTTTGCGATAAGTAAGGCGGCAGATCCCGTTTCTGAATGTTTTTGTCCTGACCAGTTCCCATTTGTCCGTGGAGATATGTTTTGATACGGGAACCGTTTCGGAACTGATTACCGGAAGAAGAAAAATGACCATCTCATCTATCAGGCGGTACAGGGACAGTCCCCGCAGCAGTTCTGCGCCGCTGTCGTCATAGATTTCAGCCAGATATATGTCAGAGGGTGCAGACTGTTCCTTGTCACAGATGAGGTCGACTAGCGGATAGCCCGGATACAACATGCGGGTGGACCGGCCCCGCCAGTAGGGGAAACCGTCATCGCTGTTTTGTATCCATTGCAGCAGGGAATTGTTCCGTGCGGGGACGAAACCGTTCAATGTCATTGCTATCAGAACCTGTAACTTTGCCATACCTTGATACTCCAAATGAAAAGCGTGAGGCTCACGCTATTTCGGATGGAGGCTCTGACAAAGCCCAATACAGAAATTTGCATGAGCTCACGCTATTAGGCATAGCATAAGCTGCACGCAAAAGCCTCTGTATTTTTGAATTTGTCAGATTCCCATCCGAGACGTCTTGCGACTTATGTATAATATCCGGCGAGGCTGTCAGCCCTGTCGGTATTTTCTTATGTTCCTGCTGGCAGTATGTATTCCATATTTTGCCAGACTTATGCAAATGTAGGCATTTTATTCCAGACTGGAAAACATCTCCGGTCTATATTGCCTTTATTTGTCGTTCAGTCCGTATTTCTTCATTTTTCTGTACAACGTAGAAGGATCAATGTGCAGCATCTCCGCCGTCCGTTTCCGGTTGCCCGTGCATATTTTCAAGGCCCTGATGATGGACTGTTTTTCCTGTGTCTCATTTTCCGGAAAAAGGAAGATTTTCTCTTTCTCATCCTCGATTCTTATGTTCAAACAAGCCGTTTCGATTATCGGCTGTTTGGACAGCAGGACGGCTCGTTTGATCTTGTTCTGCAATTCCCGTACATTTCCCGGCCAGCCGTATGAGAGCAGCTGTTGCTCTGCCTCACGGCTGAATCCGTCGGTCTGCCGTTTGAGTTCCCTGGAGAACTTTTCCCTGAAATGTTCGGCAAGCGGAAGTATGTCCTCCGGGCATTCATGCAGGGCCGGCAGGACGATTTCAAATTCCCCCAGACGGTGGTAGAGGTCTTCCCGGAAGCGTCTCTCCCTGATGGCCAGCTGAAGGTCCTCGTTGGTTGCCGCCACTATCCTTACGTCGGAGTGTTTCTCCCGGTTGCTGCCTATAGGGATATAGCTGCCTTCCTGCAAGGTACGCAGGAGCATGCTTTGTACCTCCATGGACAATGTTCCTACTTCGTCAAGGAACAGGGTCCCGCCACGGGCCGTTTCAAAGAAGCCTTCACGGTTTGTGTCCGCCCCCGTAAACGTCCCCTTCACATGCCCGAAAAAGAGCGAGGGCGCAAGCTCTTTGGGAATGACCCCGCAGTTTACTGCCAAGAACGGCTTTTCCCTGCGCTCGCTGGAATAATGGATACGTTGCGCTACGGATTCCTTGCCTGCACCGTTCGGACCAAGAATCAGTACGGAAATGTCAAATGGAGCGACCGTACGAGCTAGATTTTCCACTTCTTTCATCTGTCGGCTGTTCCTGGGAAGGATGCCCTTGTCCTTTCCGTATATGACTGAGCGAGGATGCAGGATGTTCTTTATCAGACTTTGCAGTTCATCCATCTGAACAGGCTTGGCCAGATAGTCTTTTGCCCCCATCTTGATGGCACGGACGGCATCCGACACGGAGGCATATCCGGTCATGATGATGAAGGGAACGTCTATCCGTTCTCTCTGCATCCATTCGAGCAGCGATATGCCGTCCCCCTGCGGAAGACGGACATCGGAAAGGACAAGATCGAAAGGCTCCTTTTTCAGAAACCGCCTTGCACCGGGTTCGTCTATCGTCGTCACTGCTTCATAGCCGGATTTCTCAAACCATTTCTTTTGTTGTCCGGCCAGCAGGATATTGTCTTCAACTATGAGTATTCTGTGTTTCATCCGTATAGTTCTTTAAGTCAAGTTTTCTGATTTCCGAAAGCAGGTTCTTCGCATCGCCTACCAGCCGGTCTATTCTTCCGATGACCGTCTCTGTATATGTACTGATGGTCAGATCATCGGAAGTATCGTCATGTAGGATTCTGCTGTATGTTTCCAGTTCACAGGCCACTCCCAGCTGTTCCCAGGTGGGATACATGCGGTGCAGGGTGTTTTTCATCCGCTCCGTGTCCGTTTTCATGCTTTCAAGGGCTTTTTTCAGTTCCGTCCTGTTGTCGATCGATTCCTCAATGAAAGCATTGAGCATCCATTCCATATCCCCCGTCTCTGCGGCTAAGGCATTGAAATCCGCCTTCTGTTCCTGCCGCTGGCCCGACCTTTCCATTATGGAGGAAAGGAAAGCCTGCAGCTCGTTCATGGAGAACGGTTTCTGTATGCAGCCGGAAAAGCCGGCTTCAGTATAGCGGCTTTCGTCCACGTCGTTGCGGGCAGTCATGGCGGCAACCGGAATGGTGCGTGAATTTCCGATATTGGAATGACGCAGGAGATATAGCAAGTCAAAACCGCTGGTCCCGTGCATCTGGATGTCTGTCAGCAGTAAGTCGTAGGGTTCTTTCCGCAGTTCGCCCACCACGTCCTTCGCCCCGATGCAGGTACGGCATGATACACCGTTGCGCTCCAGCATCTCCATGACGATGCGCAGTTGTATCGGATCGTCGTCCACAAGGATGATACGCTTTGGAAGGCTGAGCCTTTTCACGGTCGGCATGACGTGGTTCTTTACCGGTTCAGAGGAAATGGCGAGGGGGATTTCCGTGTGGAACAGACTGCCTTCCCCGACATGGCTCGATACGGAAATACTGCCGCCGAGCAGGTTCACAAGTCCCTTGGTTATCGGAAGGCCGAGCCCGAAGCCTTCCGGCGAAATGTCTGGCGCCGCCCGTTCAAACGGTCTGAATATGCGTTCTATCGTTTCCTTGTCCATGCCGATGCCCGAGTCCTCCACCTCCATGGTCATTACCACGTCCTTGTGGCTTACCCGGAAACAGACTGTTCCGTTGCGGGTGAACTTGATAGCGTTAGTCAGCAGGTTGTCCGCCACCTGACGGATACGGTCCGCATCTCCGTATACCACTATGTCGGTGCCTTCTGCTTCCGTTTTGAAGACCAGCCCCTTGTCATTGGCCGCACAGGTGTATTCCTCGTTAATGTCGTCGACGAAGGCTTTCAGGTTGAAAGGTATCCTGTTCAGTGATTCCTTCGCTTCGTCCAGTCTGGAGAGGTCAAGCAGGCTGTTGGCAAGCCTTGTGATATGGCGTGAGGACTTGATGATGTTGTCAAGGTAAGTGTTGCGGCGTTTTCTTTCCCTGGTGTCAATGGCCAGTTCCGCACTGCCGCAGATGGCGTTCAATGGTCCCCTTATGTCATGGGAAAGCGTTACGATGATACGCTTTCTCATTTCGGACAGTTCCCGGTTCTGTTTGAGCGTATCCACCAGTCTGCTGCGGTCATGTTCCTTGCGCCGTATGTCCCTCTGTATGACAAGATGGGATATGATCAGCAGGACAATGGCAACGATGATGGTGGCCGCAAACAGCTTGAATGAAAGTGCCTTTGCCTCCGCAATCCTTGTTTCCCGGTTTTGGAAAGCGGCCTGGACCTGTTCGTCAAGGGCGGTGATGAAGGAGTTCAGTCTTTTGTTCAGTTTCAGGTTTTGCAAACGCAGGCTGTCAATATAGAGTCCGATATGTCTGTCATGCTCTTCCTGCATGGTTATCAACTGGCGGTTGAGCTGCCGCAGTTCTGTCGTGGAAGCCGGCACCTGTACGGTTTCCTTCTTGCCAAAGAAACCTGCTATGCCGTTTTTCCGGCGGGTGACCGTGCGTGTACGGGTACTCCTGTCGATGACCTCGGGGAGATGGTTGTAGAGCAGGCTGTCTGATGTCCTCTGCTCCTGAAAAACCGTTGTAAGATGATACAGGCGGCTTTCCTTCTCTTCCAACAGTCGTCGCAATGTGTCTATCTGTTCGTGGCTTACCAGATCCAGGCCGTTGTCTTTCATCCGTTCCAGCAGGCTGTCTATGTGCAGGCGCCTGTTCTGGTATGCTGAGAAGTCCTCGCTGTCCCATCCGATGGCGGATTCCCCCAGCAATGCGATTCCGACAATGTGGCGGCGTATGGCGTTGACTTCATTCCGGATCTCACGTATTTCTGCGGTTCCGTTTGCTATGTCATGCATTTTTTTGCGCTCATGAAGCAGTATGGCAATCATGCTTCCGATGACTGCCAGCAATATCAGATAACCAGCTATGATTTTTGTCTGCAATGAAATTCCACTTAGCTTCCTCATACGCCTTATGATAAAAAAATCCCGGAAGGTTGTGGGGCGCAGTCTTCCGGGACGTGAGTAATTTGGATGTCACCCCGATGCGCTATCCAGTCGTACACAGAATGCACTCCGGCCTTTTATAACCTTGGCGGGCGACGGTTTGCCCGCATGATTCTCCCTTCTGCCGGCAGCTGTCGGCAGAAAATTCTCTGGTTCGGGTATCCAATATCTTGTCCATATTCTTTTTTTTACAGTCAGTCCATATTTCTGTTTCTCCGTATTTTCCGATGCAGGAAAAAATAAGGCCCCCTGTTATAGTCCCGTGTGGAAATGTGGATGGCCCTGTTTTCGTTTGCCTGAATTATGGAAGTTCCGGCAAGACAATACGCTGTCCTATTGTATAATATTCCAAAATACAAATATATACATTTGTTCCTAACTGCAATGAAGTTAATATATGTTTGTCTTGATTTCAAACAAGTTTTAACATGTTATAGGTCATAAAGCCGCGTTCAGACAGGTATCGGATTCATTTTCAAGGTAGAAAGGTTCAGGTACAGCCCGTAATGCTCGATCATGCCGTTGCGGAACATTTTCCACAGGATGTTGCAGCCGAGCTGTGCCAATGTGGAGTTGATGAACAGGTCCTGCTTTTCCAGGGCCTCTGCCAGTGAGCAGCTCGGTCCCGAGTCTTTCTCCTTTACTTTCGCGTATTTCACGTAGCGGGTAATCACTTTCAGTGACTCCACCGTTTCGTACAGCTTGGATTCCGGCTGCCTGATTTTTTTCGGTACGGTTCCGAGGACGACCTGTCCCGTGTCCTGTGTATTCCCAAAGTCCATCCAGTACAGGGGCGTCTCGTGGCTTCTGTATTCCGATACCGGCACGGCTTTCAGTATGTTCCACAGGTCGATACGTGACTTTATGTTGTCCGTGCAGGTGATCGTTATGTTGGCCAGATTATCCCGTCTAGCGTCCTTCAGGGCTGCCGGATAGATGTCCGGTACCGCCTTCCAGTCGTTGCCGAAGAAGTTGTTCATGCGTGTGACAAGACACTGTGCCTTGTTCAGGCCGATGTCCGAGGGACTGAAGAGCTGTCGCCCGATGTTGGCCTCCGTCACGATGTCGGAATCATACACGGTTATGAACAGCCCGGGGTGTCCGAGTCCCCTCAGTGCCGTGTCAAGTCTGGCCAGGCAGGTAAGTACCTGCGAGCCTGTTCCTCCCGCTCCGATAAGGTTTACCGTTACCGGATGCTGCGGGTTTATGAGATAGTTGTCGATGTAATGTACTCTTTTCATTTCAGTATGTCTTTAAGTTTCATGTTGTTCAGTTGCTTCAGTTCGTCGAGGTTGAAGTCCCTGTCCCGTGCCGCCTTTGTCACCAGCACGAGGTTTGACCTTGTCGGGTTCCCGTTCCCTCCCAGGTGGGTGAATTCCGTCAGCCAGAATTTCCTTTCCCAGTACTGCAGCAGCTTCTCATAGGTCAGGTCCTTCGGCAGCTCTATTCTGGCGTTTCCAAGACATACGCTGGAACCTGTCACGTTGAAGAAGGGCGCGGCGTACAGCACGGTATCCGGTCCGGGAACATTTTCCTTGTAGGCATAGATTCTCATTCCGTGTTCTCCGGCCTCATAGATCACTCCCGGCAGGTAATATTCCGCGTTTTCTATTTTGAGCGCGGGGCTGAAGAACATCATCCTCTTGTGCGGATGGTTGTACCACACGTATCTCTCGCTGCCCTTGCGCGGGTCGCAATACAACAAGTTGTCGGGTATCTTCCCGTATGGAGTGGTGCTGTGTCTTTCCGAGTATCCCTTCACGAGCGTGTTCATGAATTCCAGGGTTACCGGTCTTCCTTCCGTCATGTTTCCCCGGTCGTCAATTTCACGGATTTCAAGGAAAAAGTTCCTGTCATTCTCCGAGGCATAAGCAATCAGTGCCGCCTTGGGGTTGAGCGGCGTCTTGATTTTTCTGGTCAGTTCGTTGCTGTCTATCATATGCTTTCAGATTGGTTTATACTGTGATGTTGATGAATTTTTCCGCCCATTTGAAGAAACGTTCCGGATAGTCGTCCATATGGAACAGTTCCTCCGTTTCCGGAGACAGGTCACAGGTGGTGACCGGAATGATGTCATAAGTCTCCTGGCTGTAGGAGTTGTAATAGTCGGTGAGATATTCCGTTATCATGTCGGTGCAGTCATAGATGACCCGGATCTGCTTGCTGAGATACATGGGCAGAAAGTCTGGTTCTTCCTCGTAGAAGGGATCGTAGCCGTATTCCATGATGCCGTGTTCAGGTGTAAGGAACTCCAGTCCCTCCTTCATGACAGAGAGCAGTGACTGTTCGTACCCGTTCTTCGGCTTATATCGGTCGATTGCCTTCGGCAGATTCTTGTAATAGGATTTGCGTTCCACCCGGCGTAACAGGGCATGTATCCTGCCTTCCTCATAGGAGTGCAGGAGCCGCCGCCTCTTTTTCCGGTCAGATGCCGTTTCACCCGAATCATCCTCAGACATCAGTGTCAGGGCATAGTCCATGTCATCCTCGTCCAGTACAGTGTTTATCCCGTTCGCCTGCATCAGGTTGTGGATGAAGGTGACGGATATGCGTCTCAGTTCCGGTCCGAGCCTTTCCATGAACTTCGTCGGGAAGTAATACAACGTGAGTTCTCCCCATTCATGACATTTCCAGAGACGGAACAGGAGTCTTTCTTCGTCCTGCTCAATGTTGACATTCATGTCATTGCCTACAAGGTTACACATATCTTCGTGCAGTCTGGCAATGCTTCCACCGGGCGTTCGTCCCGGTGTATGTACCGCCTCCTTCTTCATGAGGAGTGCATATCTGAAAAAGGAATCACGCAGGTACTCATAGTTTTCCTGCGTGATAAGATTGTGCGGCTTCCCGTCAGTACCGTCCGTGAACAGTTCCGATGGGGATATCGGCAAGAACGTAGCGTTCAGAAAAGAATTACGGCACCGCTGGGTGCCGCAATCCGTTTCTTTCTTTCCGTGCCGTAATGCACCTTCCTTTCTGTTTCCGCAATGATAAGTCTCGCGAGCTGTTCCGCCTGATATCCGTCCAATGGTACACATGATTTCTTCTTTTTTCTGTTGTCCTTTGCCATATTCTTTATCCTTTTGTTCCGATAGTTGTCTTGAACTCATATTCTGTCATGTCCTCCCTGATGACCGGTCCGTGAACGGTAGCCGTCGTCAGTTCCGGGTACATGTTCGAATAGTAGCTCATGACCATGTCCGGCGAGATGTTCGGATCCGGGTCCTGAAGGGTTATATACTCCGTTCCTTTCTTGAATTTGAATGAGCGTGTCATTCCTTTGATTTCGAGTGCCATGTCTTAAACTGTCTGATAAGGTGAATACTTGGGTTCCAGCATGGACTGCGGGAAATCAATGTATTCCTCGTAGTCCTTCTCACTGTATGCGGGGTGTTCCTGATCGGAGAGGTACGGTTGCTGTTCGTCCTCCTGCATGAACCGTTCTTCCTGCCAGTCTTGAATTTCAGGCTGCGGCGGATATTGAGGTTGGGAAGGCTGCTGTCCTCCTGTCCGCTGGACATATTGCGCGTGCGGCTGTATCTGCGGTCTTGCCTGCGGCTGTTGTTGCGACGGCCATATTCCTGGCTGTTGCGGATGCTGCGTGTATGCCTGTTGTGGTCTCTGCGGTGCGGGCTGAGCCTGTCCCGGCATCGGTTGTGACGGTCTCCGCGTGTATGTCTGCTGCGGTGCCGGCTGTTGCGGACGTTGCGGTTGCGGATTTCTCTGTTCCGTTGCCTGTGTGTATGCCGGCTGTTGGGAGTGTGGCTGTTGCTGCTGTACAGAAGGTTCCGGCTGTGCTTCCTGTTCCATCAGGTCGAAGAGGCTTCCCCGGTTCATTTCCGTGTCGGCCGCCTTTATCTTCTCCTCGATTTCCTTCAACTGGGCGGCATTTGCATGTGCTTTCGCCTGTGTAAGCACGCTGACGGCTTCCCGGTGGTTTCTGGCCGCTGTCAGTTCTTCCGCCTTCTTCATCAGTTTCTCGTACTTTTCCCGTTTCTCGCGTTCTTCCTTCGTCTCCTTGGATTTCGCTTCCTTGGCAGCCTTGCTGCTGGCGGCTGCCTTGTCCGCCTGAGCCTCGAACTGTGCCATGTTGGAGATCAGCCCGCACGTTTTCTGTATAGGTCTTGTGACTGCCTGCAGGAATCCCGTATCAAGTTCCTGCGGTGTGCCCGTGACAGTCAGCGGCACGATGTGGTTCTGGGCCTCGTCCTTGAGTCCGTTCGATTTGGGCAATGTGGAAACGGTCAGTTGTCCGTTTGTCTTGCGGATGACGATCGTGAGGTCCACGCTTTCCGTCATCATCTGGTGGATTGCTGTAAAAAACATAATTTCAGATATTAAATGATTAGACGATGTGTTTCAATATTCGCTGAAGAATTCTGCCAGCAGCCTGTTCCTGTCCGGATGTCTGCAAATTTCCAGAACGGGGTTCAGCAGCTTTGAGATGTGAACGGGACCTGTGGTTCCCCTTGGTGGCAGCTTGATTGCCGGTTGCGGGACGTGTACTTTCGGTCTTCTTGTCACGGGCATCCCTATCGGAGCTGGTGACTGTCTTGTGATGATCGCTTGTTGCATATTCTTTAATTTTTAACTGTGAATACCCGGGCTTTGGCAGCCCGTTGAACTACAAGGGCCCAACGGCAAATGCTTCCGGAAAGGCAGGGTTTTCGGGAAAAATACCGGAGCGCAGCGAGGATGATTTTTTCCGAAACCGCTTGCGGCCTGACCTTGCCGTCCGACAAGAAGCGTTTGCCAACTTTGCCCTGTAGTTCTCGGTTTGCCAATGTCTGTGTTTTTAGTCCTTTCCCTTTTCTTCCCGTGTCATTTCCGGTTGTGACGGATACAAAAAGAGCCGCCCGCTCTCGGACAGCTCCCTTATGCTGCAATGATAAATTCCGTGCATGTTCCATATCGTCAGATTTCAGAAGACCAGAAAACTCAGTATGCACAGAATGATGGCCAGTGCCACGAGAAAACAGGCTATACGGTAGAGGAACCTGAAGAGTCCCCTGAAACAGATGATGGCCACGGCGGTCCATACAGGCGATATACCGTGGGAATAGAGCCAGCTGAATATGATGGCTGCTGTTACGGCCAGCGCGAGTGTCCTTGCCCATCTGCTGTCCGCTATCTTTCTGATACGTTCTTTTGTTTTCATAATCTTCATGTGTTTGGTGGGAATGCCATTCCCGGTTTCAGGGGCTTTCTTGCAGTCCGCCTCCACAGGCAAGGTTTTCGGGAAAAATACCGGAGCCTCGGGCGAGGATGATTTTTCCCAGAAACCGTAAGGCCAGACCTTGCCGGTGGAAACGGGCGGGCTGCGACCTTTGCCCCGCGAATCGGGATGGCTTCATCATTTCCTTTTCCTGCCGTTCCCGTTTTTGGGGAACGAGAGTGTCAGGGTGAACCCGGCGTCAAAGGTGACCGAAGCGTCGAAAGCCACGCCCTTCTTTCCCTTGAATCCCTTGATGAGCCGTGTGGAGCCGGAGGAGAAGAGCTGTTCCAGATGCTGGTCCGTCAGTTCCTTGTTCAGGAATCTGCGGTACACGGTCAGTCCGCACCCTTTATTGTCGCAGCGGGCACTCTTCTCCCTGACGATGATGTGTCCGGTCTTGCATTTGGGACAGGTGAACGTGCGGGCGGCTACCGCCGGAAGGCTGAGGTTCAGGATTTCACGGGTAGCCTTGCGGGTGTAGTCCGTGATGGATGCCATGAACGTGTCCGGTCCGAGTGTGTGCCGCTCTATCTGGAGCAGGGTCTTCTCCCAGCTTCCTGTCAGGGAAACATCCGCCACGAGCATGTCCTTCACCGCATCGTAGATATGGAGTCCCTTTTCCGTGGGGACGATGCTCTTGCCGGAGCGGGCGATATAGTCACGTTTGAACAGTGTGGTGATGATGGCGGCTCTTGTGGCGGGCGTGCCGATACCCAGCTCCTTTACGGCCTCGCGTGCCTGTTCGTCGGCTATCTCCCTGCCGCAGGTCTCCATTGCTGCCAGCAGCGTGGCTTCGGTATAGAGCGGTCTGGGCACGGTCTTCTTCCGGGCCAGTCCGAATCCTGAAACAGGGACCGTGTCCCCTTCGGCAAATATGGCCGTACCCTCGTCGGTTTCCGGTTCGTCGTCCTGCCTGTCCTCTTTCCTGCGGAAGATGCCGCGCCATCCCGGACTGACGACAAGGGAGCTTTTCGAGCGGAAATCCATGTTGTCCAGACGGCACTCCATAAGAATCTGTTCCTTCTCGCAGCAGGGCGAGAACGCCTCCAGCATACGTCCAGCTATCAGCGTATAGACGGCCTCCTCCGCTTCGGAAAGCCCTTCGGGTGCGATGCCGGTCGTGATGAGGGCATGGTGGTCCGTCACTTTGCTGTCGTCCACGCTACGGGTGTTGAGACGCGCAAAGTCAAGGATTCCGGCACTTG
>OHGT01001344.1_pt1 | contig 11057 bp, 10 predicted proteins | sample 1567861 | NCBI WGS metagenome assembly OHGT01 (sample SAMEA3879533, study PRJEB24766) | human gut metagenome | biome: human-associated habitat; feature: feces | place: USA | collected 1985/1987 | reverse complement strand
TACAAGGATATTGCGGGGTGAAAGCCTTGTGTGACCATGTAGTATTTAAGAAGAGTGTCGATTCCGTAAAGTATATGCCTATTGATATATTGATTAAGGAAAATATTGATTTTTATTTTGAATTTGTATAATATCAACTTTATAAATTACAACTAACATGAAAGTATTAAACAAAGAAACTGCTCCTAAGGCACAACGTCCGGAGCGTATTATTCAATTTGGTGAAGGTAACTTTTTACGTGCTTTTGTAGATTGGATTATCTATAACATGAACCAGAAAACAGATTTCAACAGTAGTGTTGTAGTAGTTCAGCCCATTGACAAAGGTATGGTCGATATGCTGAATACGCAGGACGATCTTTATCATGTCAATCTTCAAGGATTGGATAAAGGAGAAGTGGTTAACAGCTTGACAATGATTGATGTAATCAGCCGTGCATTGAACCCTTATACTCAAAATGACGAATTCATGAAACTGGCGGAACAACCGGAAATGCGTTTCGTTATTTCAAATACTACAGAAGCCGGTATTGCCTTTGATCCGACTTGCAAACTAGAGGATGCTCCCGCTTCTTCTTATCCGGGTAAACTGACTCAGTTGTTATATCATCGTTTTAAGACATTCAATGGCGACAAGACAAAAGGTCTGATCATCTTCCCTTGCGAACTTATTTTCTTGAATGGTCACAAACTGAAAGAAACGATCTATCAATACATTGAGTTGTGGAATTTGGGCGAAGAATTTAAGACTTGGTTTGAAGAAGCCTGTGGTGTATATGCTACGTTGGTAGACCGTATAGTTCCGGGATTCCCCCGCAAGGATATTGCAGCTATCAAAGAAAAACTGCAATATGACGATAACTTGGTGGTCCAGGCTGAAATTTTCCATTTGTGGGTTATTGAGGCTCCGCAGGAGATTGCTAAAGAATTCCCGGCTGACAAGGCAGGCTTGAACGTATTGTTTGTACCGTCGGAAGCTCCATACCATGAACGTAAGGTTACTTTGCTGAATGGGCCGCATACCGTTCTTTCTCCGGTTGCTTATTTGTCCGGTGTGAATATTGTTCGTGACGCTTGCCAGCATGAAGTAATAGGAAAATATATCCATAAGGTGATGTTTGACGAGTTGATGGAAACTCTGAACCTGCCGAAAGATGAATTGGAGAAATTTGCGAATGATGTATTGGAGCGTTTCAATAATCCGTTTGTAGACCATGCGGTAACAAGCATTATGCTGAATTCTTTCCCGAAATATGAGACTCGTGATCTGCCGGGATTGAAAACTTATCTGGAACGTAAAGGTGAGCTTCCGAAAGGACTTGTACTTGGTTTGGCAGCTATCATTACTTATTATAAGGGTGGTGTACGTGCGGATGGCGCTGAGATTGTGCCGAACGATGCTCCTGAAATCATGAATCTGCTGAAAGAACTATGGGCTACCGGTTGCACAAAGAAAGTAACCGAAGGTGTTCTGGGCGCAGAATTTATCTGGGGTGAAGATTTGAATAAAATTCCGGGATTGACGGAAGCTGTAAAAGCTGATTTGGATTCTATTCAAGAAAAGGGAATGCTTGAAACTGTGAAGGGTATTCTTTGATTTAGATATCGGAGATAGGCCGAATAGTTGAATTTAACTGAGTTTGGTTTTTCATTCAAGAGGGTATCTTGATAGTCTTATGGCTATTGCGATACCCTCTTAAAGTTAATGTATATTAATGTTGTTTTGCTTATTGTTGGCTATTATTACTTTATAGTATCTAAATATACGGGTTGTATCTCATTTTTTTCCAAAGAAAGACGTTTTTAAAATCTTCAAATCCTTAATAGCTATCATTATCTTGTTGTATGTTTGATATTTTTATTTATTGTATTGGTATGGATTATTGTAATTATGTGATTATTGATTGTTGTAATGTTATGTTTTATTATTTTCTTGCAGCTTTGTTGTAAGCTCATTTCTCTTGTAAAATATCAAGATTTTGCTATTAAAATACTACCATTTTTCTATTTGGAAATCTCAATATAGACTCATATCTTTGCATCGAAGTCAATAGAGTGACTTGTATAATTGTATAATATTTAAAATGTTAAAATCATGGCATTTAAATATAAAAAAAAGAAGATTACCTTGTACTTCGATAAACAAAACAAGGTGGAAAAGTACGTTGCAGCTAACGTACTAGTAGGAAGCATCAACTACAAGAAGTTGTGTGATGAAGTAAATCAGCGAACAGGTGTTCATCGTTCTATGGTGGATGTGGTGCTGAAGGGAGTTCAGGATGTGATGATAGCCTATTTGGAGGAAGGTTTTTCGGTGAAGCTGGACGAGTTTGGCGCGTTCCGTCCGGCAATCAATGCCGAAGGGAAAGACAAGGAAGAAGACGTGAGTGCCCACACCATTATCCGGAAAAAGATTGTATTTACTCCGGGTAGTAGATTCAAAGCTATGCTGGGTTCGGCAAGTGTGGAACTGTTTGGAGATGGCACGTCGACTACTAGTGGTAGTGATAGCGAAAATCCAGACGAGGGTGGAAATTCGGGAGAAGCTCCGGATCCGGCTGATTAATCTTTGCTAAATCACTTGTTAATGGGGGAAGTTCGTGAGAGCTTCCCCATTTTTTTGTCTGCATTTTAGGCTGAATAGCGCAAATTCACCGTTGCCCAATGGTGAATTTATGGTTGCCCAACGACAAAATCACCGTTGCCCAACGGTGAAATTTCCTATTGATCGTGGAATTTTAGTAAGAATAATGCGCAAATTATCATTTGTGAGAAATAATTTTTATCTTTGTGACGTTGTAGCAACGCGAGTCGCTCAACGTCGTTTTTATTGATGAAAGTGTTTAGCTTTTATCCTTATACAGGAAATCTGGTAAATTTCAAAATACGTAAGGATGGCAATAACACTCATCACTTGTATCGTTATGTGTAATTTTCATTACATATACTTTATGAGTGTGGGGTATTGTTTATTTACGTATAAGGCTTACCAGAGCCTCCTGTATAGATAGACTAATAACTCCACACTTTCTTTTTATAGTTTATGTTGCTGCTGTTGGAGTTGTAGCGGTAAAATTAATTTTGCTTATTATGATAAATTCATTCTTATTAATATATACTTTTCGCTTATCTTAAAGAACCTTTTAAGAAGAAATAATACTCTCATTAGAGCGTCATATTGAAGAAAAAACGTATCTTTGCAATTGTTAAGACATAATTTGTGTTTTAGCAGACATAAGAAAGCGTTTTTGCTTTGTCCCGAAACTGAAATTCGCCAAATTTTAATCAAGAGGACGAAGACAATATGACGCTCATTCTGTTTTGTATATGTATATACAGATTTCACTGTATCCATATATCAAAATGGCGTGAGAGTATTGTTTCTTCTCGTTCATTCTTGGTTAGGCGTTTGGCGATGCCTCAGTTTCGATGAACTGGCAGACAAGTCTCACGCCTTTCTTCTATCCAATCACTAATAATATTCATCGCTGACTTAGAGAGACTTATAAGCTTTATTTTTGTTGATATTATGAAAAATGAATTAACTCTCTTAAGTCAGGAGATAATTTTGAAATCACTTGATTGGGCGTATTGCAAAGCTGTCAGCATGAGAAAACTATTTTTTTTAGTCACCATCATATTGATAGTATTATCGGGATGTAACAAGGTCGCCCATTATAGGTCATATCTGGTATGGTGAATTATATAGGAATTCGGATGGTAAGAAATTATCTGATGTTTCCTTGAAGATGACTTCCGATTCTCTTTATATCTATTCTAATGCAATTTTTGGTGCTGACAATGAGCGTCTATCGTTTGTAGAACAAAAAGAAAATGAATACACTTTTTTGAATGCAAAAGGAGACCGATATGTAATGAACTTCGACTACCGCAAAGAAGAAACAAATGCTGAAAGTTTATCAATCATTGGTCCTGACTATAAAATTTCACTATTGCCGCTTGAAAGTAATATGTTTACTTCAGAGGGTTTGGCATTTTATCATAAAAAACGTGTCGCACCTTGTGCAGAACACTATTTCTCGGGACGTTGGTATGGAAAAATAATTCGTACTAGTGACAATCAATCTCTTTCAAATATCTGCATGGAGTTCATTGGAGATACGCTACATATCTATTCTAATGCTATATTTGGGTATTCAAATGAGGAACTATATAACGTTGATTTTGAGAATGGCGCTTTTGTTTATGCAAACGCTTCCGATGAAAAATTTCAATTGAAACCTCGATATAATGGAACTGCTATTTCGTTAACAGGAGATGATTTTCATATTGAAGTTGAGCCGTTTGAAGGGGAATGGGATGAAGCGATGGCTTTTTACCTTAAACAGGAAGTAGCTCGTAATGCAGATGGATATTTATTTGGGACGTATGTTGGTAAAATCAATATTCTTTTTCCAATGGCAGATATGCTTGGGATTCTATCAGGTGTAGGAACTGGTGTTTATGATATGGAAGGGACTATGACTCTAGAATTTTTAGAGGGAAATCGTTGCAGAGTGAGTATGAAAGCGGCATTGACAGACCCACGAATGAAACTACTTGCGGTTTTGAGTGGTGGAAATGCACTTAACATCCCTCCAAAGGTATCACCGTATAAAGTTGAAGGGAATCAATTCAGATGTGGTGGCGATTTATATTATATTCAGCCAGACGGTTCCATTGTATTACCTTCACAAAAGAGATCGGGACTGGAAATGGATAAAGTGGTATTGCGGAAACAGTACTAGTGATCGCTAGTAACTATGAAGTTTTTGTTTATTTAGATTCCTCTTATTTTGAAAATGATTGCTTTTATCCAAACTTTATATTCAGTGAATATAGCGAAAAACAGGAAGTTAGACAAAAAAATGGATGCGGACCAAGATGGAAGATAACTATTTAAAAGAAGAAAGGACGCTGATGGATAATATGCAGCCGTTTTTGAATGTTATTCAAAACGGTTATTCATATAAAAATGGAGGATAATTCTTAACCTTTGATTTGATTGAATACAATTAATTTTAATACATACTATTATGAAAAATTTATTTTTATTGTGTATGATTACTTTTCTATTATCAGCATGTAGTCATAAAGAAGGAAAAGTGTCTTATTTAGCTTTTAAAACAGACATTGAAGATCGATGGGGGCTAATTGATTTAGAAGGAAAAATTCTATTTGAAGATGAATTTCAAGAAGAACCGACAGCTATAATGAATGACCGATTTTTCGTTAAAAACAGTAATGGGTTATATGAATGTTATACAATAGAGGCTAAACCTCAGAAAATAGGAAAAGAGTATGTAGCAATTCAACCTTTTATTGAAGATGTCACTCCTGTTGTTGAGAAAGACCAACCAATTTCATTTATTGACAAAAGCGGAAAGACTGTTTTTACTTTTGATAAGTATGAAAATAAGGCAGTAATGAATATTACTAATTTCGTAGAGGGACTGGCTGTTTTTCGGACGGAAGACGGTTTGTATGGATATGTAAACACTAAAGGGGAAGTAGTAATTAAGCCGCAATATATATCAGCAAGTATTTTTCAAGAAAACATCGCTTTAATTACAGACAAAAACGACAAGAAATTAGCTATCAATCGTAAAGGAGAAATTTTATTTGATATACATTTATCCCAAATCTGTACTATGTCCCTTTATCATAATGGCATGCTTTTATTCTGCAACGAAGATGATTTCGACCAAATGGGTTGTTTGAATAATAAAGGTGAAAAAGTAATAAAACCTTCTTCCCGTATTAACAAATTAGGGCTTTTTGAAGGAGAAGTCGCTCCTTTCCAGAAAGATGGATATTGGGGATTTATAGACAAAAAAGGAGAAGTGTTGGTACGCGCAAAATATCAAGACGTTGATTTTTACAACTCAGACTTTGCCTGTGTCAAGGATAAGGAGAGATGGGGAATCATTGATTACAATGGTGAAATACTTTGTGATTTTGAATACGATAAAATTTACCCCTTTTATAACAGGGAATACGCATACGCAAGGAGTCACGATTACTATGTATTAATAGATAAAACAGGGAAAGAGATTAGCAAGAAAGAATATGCCCAAATCGGAACAGACTATTTCACATCTGAATATCTAGGGAGAATGATAGAATCGGACTATTTGGATTATGAAGCTGTATTACGTAAGGAGTTAAATATCACTTTAATAGGAATTGATAGCGTATCTTTTAAAGATAGTCCAGAAAAGATATTTAAAAATAAAAATAATAAATTCTCAAAAGAAGATTATAAAGATAGTCGTTGTATTACTTACGAAAAAAGTACAGAATATTTTGATGTCACAATAGCTTACTATTTTCCAGAAGAAGTTGTAACTCCCATTAAAGAAAGAGTTAATTATGGTTGGGGGTTTTATGATGAAGAAATAAAAGGATACAGTTTTAATAACAAACAAAGTATGTTTATCATTTGGATATATATAACAGGGAAAGATAAAGCTTCGGAAAAGTATGCGAATATTATCAATGCTATAGAAAATATTTTTGTTGACTTAGGATTCAAGGCAGAAAAAAAGAGAGAAGGATCTCCCGTTCTATTAAAAATAGACAATGCAGCACGAGCTATAATATATAAAGATAATAATAACATCAAAGTAGAGTATACATGCCCTACTATGACGATCAGTGATAAATATTGGGAAAAAATAGACGGACAAAGATATGAGACAAAATATAATCTTAGTGTAGAAGAGCGCGCTCGCCAAGCTGCTGACTCCATCCGAATAGCCGATTCCCTTGCTGCTGAATTTGCTGCTCAAAATTGGTAGATAATGCAAAAAAGTAAAAATACCTTTTTTTGATCAAATGCGTATTTGGTGATGATTAATATTGCCCCTCTTTAAAAAGTATGCTTTTGTACTTTTATCTTCTATCAGAAGTATTTATAGAACGTTAAATTTTAAATAAAAAGTCTTTTAAGTAGGACTCCTATTTGTATTCTTAATGTGTAAATTGAAAGATGACTTATGAAAAGTTATATATTACTTTTGTTATTATTGACATTAAACTTACTGTTTTCTAGTCAAATAATTGCTCAAAATTATGTGAAAGAATTTGAGCGGTTAAAAGCTAGGCTTTCCTATATAAATGCCAAAATTGGTGCTTATTCATTATCTAAGCATTATGTGTTATATATAAAACAAGATAAGAAACCCAATTATGATGATTTTGATATGGGACAATCGTCTCTATGGTATTATGATTTGAAAACTCAAATGGAAAAGATGCTTTTTAAAAGTCAAGAAACTATTTTTAGTATAAAGCGAGATGGTAAGATAACTCGAGCTTCTTTGGAAAATTTAAGTAAGATACAAATGCTTGGAGATAGTGATGGGATTCTTATTCATTCTTTTGAGTCTGGGACCTGTATCACTTATTATTTATATAACTTAAATAGTCCCCATACGCTGTTTTATATTGGAGCAGGAGTAGACATAAAAGTTAATTCCAATGGTATTATTGAAATGGATAACATCGGATATTACCCTCAGGGAGGACGATATTATAGAAAATGCTATATTTCTCCTTCTGGTATTATAACTCTTGGAAAGAGTATAGTAGATGAAGAAACGGGTGAGGTATATGATGCCAATATTTTGAAGAAGCATGATTGATATATAATGTTAGGGCAATAAGGATAGGGATATTGTAAATAGATGCATTTATAATAAAAATCAATAGTTACTAATCATGAAAGAAATAAAATTTATTGTGATCATAATGCTCGCATGCATTATGTCTATATGTGGATTTGCTCAAAATAGCAACGAACAAGATTTGCTCAAAGAAGCGAACTTGGGAAATTCTGAAGCACAATATAAAATGGGAAAGTGTTTAGATGATAAAAAAGAATACACGCAAGCTTTTGAATGGTATTCTAAAGCAGCTGCACAAGGATTTGCTCCAGCAGAATGTATTATAGGCTATTATTATGAAAATGGAATGGGTGTAGAAAAGAATACAGCTAAAGCATTTGAATGGTGGTCTAAAGCAGCCGCACAAGGATTTGCTAAGGCTGAATACAATGTTGGTACTTGTTATGAGAATGGAATTGGTGTGGAAAAGAATACAGCTAAAGCTTTTGAATGGTATTCCAAAGCTGCTGCGCAAGGATTTGCTCAAGCTGAATATAAAGTGGGTATTTGTTATGAGCATGGAATGGGTGTAGAATGGAACAGGAGGAAAGCTAGAAAATGGATGAATAAAGCTGCGGAGGATGGTTCTCTTGATGCGCAGATTGAATCTATAAATAAATATTCGGACCTTAAGGATGTTCGAGATGGATTTAAACGTAGAATAAGAGAGATGCGAAAAGGGATGGTTATGAAATACATCTTGTTAGCTTGTAAACAAGGACATGAAAAGTCAAAGAATATGTTTGAAGAATACATCGGAATGCCTTATGAAAATTTAGGAAATACATATAAGAGCCAAATAAAAACATATATGGGAGAATATTTGATAGATACACCTGATTGGTATGTGTCTGGGAATTGCACCTATCAATATTATGAAATTGGAGGTTTAAGGATATATCATGGAGTATTTGAATTTAAATCCAACAAAACTTATCGAACAAAAGCAGGTCAAACTATCCCAATGTTAACAATAAAAGGATATTTTAAGGACGATTTTAGAGATGGAACGTGGAAAATAAGACGTCGTGTATATGGGAGTGGCATAGAAGAAATAGATGCTACATATCAAGATGGAGTATTTAATGGTCCATTTGTGTACACAATTAAGGATGAAAGTAATGTATTTAAATCACAAATTAATGCAAGGTATAAAGATGGATTTATAGTTGGTACATATACAGCTCGTGCACTAGACGGTACTTTTATTAAAGCTTCATTAGATGAGGATGAACTTTTACATGGTAATTTATCTTGCGAAGACAAAAAACAGAAAATTGAGATAACCGGGGATTTTATTCATGGAAAATCAAATAATTGTTTTATTAAGAATTTACAAACGGGTAGCTTTGAAAGATGTACTAGCGCTTCAGAATTAATTTCAACTCCATGGACTAAATATAACAGTATTATGTGGAATTTGACTAAATTTTTTATAAGAGGGGTTGGATATATTCCTATCAATGCCGCCGATGATAAATTTTAATATTCCGGATATATTTGTTTATTGTAGGAATATTATCCACCTCCTTATAGCTATTGTCTGTTTTATAAATTGTATTTTTGGGAATATTTGGATATAGCTTGAATATACAACAACCAAAAAGGATAGAAATCTGTCTCTTGCAATATTTCTATCCTTTCTGATTGTTGTTCGTATTAGTAATACCATTTAGTCAAGAAATAGATGAATCAAAAATACTAAAAAGAAGATATTGCAAATATTAGAGGGTACAATTGCGTCGTTACATCGGTAAGGATATCAAGCTAATTCCTTGTTCGGGTGTATCAGATATATTTTCCAGTGGTTAATTCTTTCTTGAGAAATAAGTAAACATACTTGGGGCTTTGAGTATATAGCTCTATTTCAGGATCATTTAATTTCTGGAAAAGTTCTGAATGATAAATGGTTCTTAAGGCTGTTTGCATATCCCAATTATAATCATTCATCAAATAAATAGTCATTTGACTGACGATACTTTGCACTAAATATTCTTTAGTATTCATATTCTTCTGAGTAATTTAATGCTTTTTCATCAAATTCGTATTTAAAACGTATGGAGAAGTATTTGGGCTAAATTTAGCTTTACGAGGAGCCATGTCTTTTGCCTGTTGCTCTAAATCGGTTAAATAAAACCCTCTTCCAAAGTCTTTATATGGCATACATTGTTCTAAATCTATAGACTGAATGTCTATGTTAGTCCCATGATATAAAATCATTTCAGCTCTCCTCCATTGTTTTTGCAGATAACAACCAAATCATGAATAGCATCTTCTATTGATAATAAATGTTCGGCTTCGTAGCATTCGTCTAAAAAAGTCAAGCCGCCATATCGATCTAGATAGTTGAAAGCTTCTAGCAAAGACATTTTGTACTGCTTTGCAAAAGTTGCAATGCAGTAATTTGTATATTTTATTTTATTGTCATTGACCTGTCCCATAAGTTTTTATCAACTTTATAACAAAGAAACAAATTAATGAGCAAAGTTGCAAATGTATTAATCGTTTTTTATTAGAGAGCCTTATAATAAAGACTTCTAGTAACTATTCCGCCGTATGCAGTATAAATGTGGTGGCTCCGATAGTCACAATAGCTCCATCTTCGATGCGGATACGGTCTTTATCACCCAAGATCTCATTCATGAGAAATGTACCTGTCAGGCTGGGAGCGTCCCGCAAAGTATAGATTAGTTTTCCTTGCTTATTGCGCTTGACATTGATAATGCAGTGGCGGCGGTCCATGCTCATGTCTCCGCTTTCGATGGGAGTATTGATGACTGTTCCCACACAACGCCGTCCTATCACATTGTCACCCTCTTGTAGTGGAAGTATTTGTTTGAATCCGAATATATTCTCAATTACTGTGATATATCCGAATTCTTCTTTATGGGATTCTGCCTCTTCTTCCAAATTCTCTTCTTTCCGGAGAGCTTTGACTTTACTTTTTCCAAGCCGGATACTGAATTGCTTGCCGCAATGCTCGCATACAAATACAAGTGACTGACCTTCACTATACTTGGTTTCATCAAAATAAAGGTAATTCTCACATTTGGGACAAAGAACTCGTTTCATGCTTTTTAAAAGGGATTTTTATTTTGCCAGTAACCAGGCATTCTTATAAGTTTCGTTTTTTCTAAGTTCCAACAGCTGTTTCGTCGCTTCTTCACGGTTGCTGAATGAGCGGATACTGACACGTACTTTACCATCGGTATTCAGCGCTTTTGCTTCCGCAAATCCTTTGGCATTTAACCGGTTTGCCATAGCTTCCGCATCTTTAAGGCTGATACCTCCCGCTACTATAATATGGTAAGGGTGATTCGTATTAGCTTGTGGCTTTACCGATGGCGCAGGAACTGTTTGCGGTTTCGCCACTTTAACTTCTTTCACAGC
>OHGT01001343.1_pt1 | contig 11059 bp, 5 predicted proteins | sample 1567861 | NCBI WGS metagenome assembly OHGT01 (sample SAMEA3879533, study PRJEB24766) | human gut metagenome | biome: human-associated habitat; feature: feces | place: USA | collected 1985/1987 | reverse complement strand
AATGCCTCCGTAGAGAACTCCTGACTTTGCTTCAACACGAATTTATAGAGATTCGGGAGGATGGAAGAATAGAACCGGATACCATCTTCTACCAGCAATATAAGTTGCACACCCACTTCGTTGACATCATGTTCCAGATTCATCTTGTCCTCTATCAACTTGATGATGGAAAGCAACAAATCGGTATTTCCCAACCAACAAAAAACATATTCGAAAGGACTTAAATCTTCATTCGCTATCCGTTTGGTGATGCCATGACTGAAAGGAGTCAATATCACCATAGGAATATGTTCGTATTGGCTTTTAATATTTCGCGCTACATCAAAACCTTCATTGTCTCCCGTTCCCGGCATGCAGATAATAAGATCATACGGCATGGTGGATAGTTGGGCTAAAGCTTCCTCGCAGGTCGATACCTGAGCGAAGCGGGGAGGATAACGCAGAGAGAGTGAAGTATATTCGTTGAATATCTTTTCATCGATACGACCATCATCTTCCAGCATGAAGGCATCGTAAGGATTCGCTATCAAGAGCACATTGAAAATGCGTCGCGTCATGAGGTTGGCGAACTGTGTATCCTTGAAGTAGAGCTGATTTAATTTATACTTACTGAGCATTGCTTCTCAAAATTTGTTGGTTCCGGTAGCAAAAGTAATAGAATTCAAACCTATTCGGATAGTTTTTCGACCACTTTTTTTATATTTGTGTGTAATATTGCATGCATGAAACCTGTGTTGGTATTGAAAATTACAGATATATCCCAATTATGACAAAATATATTTTTATTTACTTGTTACTTTTTCTTCAGTGCTTGCATTCGTTTGCCGGTTCTTTTCGCTCACTAAGTTTAAGAGAAGGACTGAGTAGCCGGCAAGTATTCCAAATAAATAAAGATTCCATAGGCTTTATATGGGCCTATACGCATTTCGGCATTGACCGTTATGACGGAAATGAAATAAAGCATTATCGGCTGGATGATACGGTTGAGTCTAAAGATCATATCTTGTCTTCTACGGTAATGACCTGCGATAAATCGGGTAATCTTTGGATTGCATTAAAGACCGGGAAGATATATACATACGATTATAAAACAGATTCATTCTTGTTGCGTATTGATTTATCCGTTTCCACTCCATCCGCCGTTATATACAATATTTTATTGGATGATGACAATCGTCTTTGGATTTGCATGTCAACCGGAATTTATAGTTGGGAAGAAAAAGCCGGGTTGACTTTTGCCGGTCTTAAGGACCATAGTGTAACTTGCCTTATTCAGACTGATAAAACAATGTATTTCGCCGGAACGGATAAAGGCGTTTTCCAATTAAGTAAAAAGGCGGCAAGTAACACTTTTGCCGACACGCCTGTTCGTCTCCCTATGGAAATGCATATCGAAGCGATGTATGAATTTGCCGGTAAACTGTTTATCGGTACTTTCTCTGACGGAGTTTATGTGGTTGAACGGTCAACTGGCCAAATCCGGTCATTGGATGCATTTGTTCCTCATGTTCCGATTCGTACATTTGCAAAAACACACGATAACACTTTATTAATAGGTGCGGATGGCGCCGGAGTTTTCCAAATGGATAGGAATGCAGAGAAGCTATTGCACCATTACATGACTGACGAAGACGATGAGCGCAGCTTAAACGGTAATACAGTTTCCGATATCTGTGTCGATGAACATAACGGTATTTGGGTCAGTACATCTACTAATGGCATCAGTTACCTGGACCCCAATATGCCTGATATCAGAAGAACAAAACATGAACGGCATAATATCAATTCTTTAAAGTCAGATCATATAAATGTCATCTTTCAGGATTCCGAGGGAGATTGTTGGTACGGCACCAATAACGGGATCAGCCTCTATCAATCCAAACAGAATAGATGGACACATTTCCTTGACGATGCAGGGCATAGTGGAAAGGTAGTGTTGGCTCTTGCCGAAGATTCTAAAGGAAGTATTTGGGCAGGTGGATATGGAATCGGACTCTATTGCATCAATAAGAAGACCGGTCAGGTACAAAAAATAGCCAAAAGAGCCCCGCAATCGGATAAGGGGATAGCTACCGATTATATTTATGCTATTTATGCCGAAGGAAATCATCTTTGGTTCGGAGGCATAGAAGGCGAGTTTACACGCTACAATATGCAGACTGATACCTACACATATTATCCTATTGATTGCGTTGGAGACATCAAAGCGGGAAACAAAAACACATTGTTACTTGCCGGTTGCGATGGATTGGCGATATTTGATAAAGTGACCGGTAAAACACAATGGCATCAACAGTTTGGTGATTTTACTTTGCATTATCCTATTCGTTGCCTTTTGCAAGCTTCATCCGGAGATATTTGGATGGCTACAGACGGTGAAGGACTTATCCGCTTTAACCCGGATAAAAAACAAACTCGTGTTTATACCACCAATGATGGATTGGTGTCTAATTCGGTGAACAGTTTGCTGGAAGATAATGCCGGTCATATTTGGGTAAGTACGGAGAAAGAACTTTATTATTTGGATTCCTCAAGAGATATATTAGTAAGTGCGAATGATTTTCTGGATATAACTTGGGGGTTCTACAATCCTAATTCTGCTTTGAAGCTGGCAAACGGATCTTTGGCTTTTGGTACGGCAGAAGGAGTTATCACTTTCTCTCCTTCGCTGAACTTTAACCAACATGCTCCGATCAATCTGATATTCACTGATTTCAAGTTACTTTACGAGTCTGTAAAAGCGGGTATGAAAGGTTCTCTGCTGAAGACCAATATCAATGATACGCAGAAGTTGCAACTGAAATATAACCAAAACTCTTTCTCCATATCCTTTTCTGCCATTAATTTTATAGCCCCCCACCGTATCAGGTATGAGTATATGTTGACGAATTATAATAAGCAGTGGGAGCATTCTAATTCGGTGAAAAGTGTGAATTACACGAATCTTTCTCCCGGCAAGTATATTTTCCGTTTACGTGCATTTGATAAATATACCGGGCAGCAGATAGGAGAGCGCGAGTTGGAGATCATTGTAAATGCTCCGTATTGGATATCCTGGTGGGCATTACTGATTTATTTCGTCTTTTTGTCTGTTTTTATCTATATGTTTATACAATATAGAAGGCACAAAGCCAATGAAGACAAGATAAAAGAGAAGATACGTTCGTTTATCAGTATAGCCCACGACATCCGTACTCCTATTACGCTAATAAAAGCTCCTTTGAGTGAACTGGAAGCACAGGAAGGGCTTCCGGAGGAGAGCAAACGAACGGTTGGAGTAGCTGCGAAGAATGTAGAGAAACTGCTGGCTATGGTTACCCAGTTGCTGGATTTGCAGAAAGCAGAGCTACATGCCGAACATCTGAAGGTATCTCAATATGACATTAAAAGCTATCTAGAGGAGAAAATGGCAGAGTTTCATCTTGCCGCCATGCAAAAAGGGGTAGAATTGCAATTGGAAGTTGAACCGGATATGCCTAAAGTATGGATTGACAGGGAGAAAATGGATCATATCATTGACAACCTGCTTTCTAATGCATTGAAATATACGGAGAAGGGGATTATCCACATTCTTGTAAGGACGAATAAGAAAAAGTGGACAATCGAAGTCAAGGATACAGGTATCGGCATTCCTAAGGAGGAACAGGGTCATATTTTCCATGAATATTATCGCGCACAAAATGCGATGAATTTTGAAGAAACCGGTTCGGGTATTGGTTTGATGATTACCCGCCGCATCGTTAAACAACATCATGGTAGTATTTCGTTCAGTAGTGTAGAGGGCAGTGGTACTACCTTTACGGTCGTATTTCCGCAAAAGATAAAATCGAGTGTAGTGGTTGTGGAGCGGCAGGAAGATAATCAGGAGGCACAAAACTCTACTGACGCTGCACTTGAACAGCCCGAGGACATTGGCAAGAATGTACTTTTGTTGGCTGAGGATGATCCTGATATGCGGGAGTATCTGATGAATAGTCTCTCTTCCGAATACAAAGTAATAGGTGTGCCCGATGGTGGAAAAGCTTTGGAGATGGCGAGGGAAATTAATCCGGATCTTATCATCTCGGACATAGTCATGCCGGTATTGGAAGGAGATGAGCTATGCCGCATCTTGAAGTCTTCGGTCGATACGAGTCATATTCCGATTATATTGCTTACTGCACTAAGTGAGCGGGAGAATATTATCTTCGGATTGGAAGCCGGCGCAAACGACTATATTATCAAGCCTTTTGATTTGTCTGTGTTAAAAGTACGCATACGGAACATTCTTCAAAACAGGCAACGGCTGCGTGATACTGTCTTGTCTATGGAGTCTCAACCGGAAGAAATTGATTATACCAGTCAACTGGATAAAGAGTTTTTAGACAAAGTGATGGAGGTGGTTAATGAGGAATTGGCTAATTCGGAACTTTCTATCAATGATTTTTGCCGGAAGTTGGGGATGAGCCGTACTTCTGTTTTCAACAAGATGAAGACATTGACCGGTCAAGGGCCTAATGATTTTATCCGGATTGTACGTCTGAACAAGGCTAAAGAATTGCTGGCATCCCGTAAATATTCTATTGCCGACGTGGCAAGTATGGTTGGCTTTGCCGACCCTAAATATTTCAGTACATGCTTTAAAAAGCAGTTTAATGTTAGTCCGAGCAAAATTTAAAGCTATAAAAACAGCTTTTCGACTATTGTGGACGGGTATCGAACCTTTTTTGTTAAAAAATAAACCCTTGTTTCCTTGATAGTGCGTAATATTGTGGACAGTAAACAATATTAAAAAACGCATATAAAATGGAAACGTATTTAGGTCTTGATTTAGGCGGTACCAAGCTATTGATTGGCGAGGTGGACAGCAACGGTAATATTTTGAAATATAAGAAATATGATTCCGGTTATTTTAACCAGCAAGCCGCACTGGAAATTATTAAATCATCGCTCGATGATTATATCCGAACCGTAGGTTGGTATGACAAGAAGCCGTTAGGGATGGGCGTCGGTCTGATAGGCCGTGTCGATCCCAATAAAGGTATCTGGTTGCAAATTGATCCCAGCCGTACGCAGCCCATAGCATTGGCAAAGGAATTGTCAGAAACCTACGACATCCCTTGCCACATTGACAATGACGTAAAGAGTGCTACAAGAGCCGAGCGTGTTTGGGGCTTCGGACAAATCTCCAAGAATTTCATCTATGTTAATGTAGGTACCGGCATTGCGGTAGGTACGGTAGTAAATGGCAGACAGATACGCGGAAGTCATTTTAATGCCGGTGAAGTGGGGCATGTGCGTGTAGGTGTGAATATCGGCATTAAATGCGGTTGCGGAAGAATGGACTGTGTAGAAGCTATTGCGGCCGGTATCGGATTTGATAACTGTGCCCGCTTGTTGCGTAACCAATATGAAACGAACTTGCATATACCTGCTGAAAAGGGAGAACGGGTACTTGTCAGCGAAGTATTTACACTTAGTCAGAAGGGCGATCCACTTTGTACGGTGCTGGTAGAGAATGCTGCTGAGGCTCTTGCCAATCTGATAATGAACCTGGTGCGTGTGATCGATCCTGATACGGTGGTACTGGGTGGTGGTATCGTGGCCGATGGCTATATGCACGAGAAGATTTTGGAAAAGCTTCACCCCACTACCATGCGATTTGTAAGCAACGGAGTGGTTATCACCAAGCTGAACCCCGGTTTTATCGGTTTGCTGGGTGCGGGTGCAGTAGCTATGAATATGTAAAATTGAAATCTTAATACCTTATATATAGTATGAAAATAACCGTCGCAAATAGTGAGAGAGAATTCGATTGTACCGCTGCCTGGCGCATTATCGGCGAAATATTGAATAAGCCCGAAAGTGTTATCGGCCTTTCAACCGGGCGTACCACAGGAAACTTGCACCGTTTGATTGGAAATATCTATTCTGAATATCCTTTTAATGTGGCATCTACTACCTTCTTTGGACTTGATGAAGTAACAAATGTGCCGCGTGAATATGCAGGAGCATGCTATACGATGCTAAAAACCGAATTGATGGATGCCTTAGGTGTTAAGGAAAAAAACTTCCTGATGCTGCCTACCATCTCCGATGACTTTGACAAAGCTTGTAAGGACTTTCAGCAAGAGATAGACAATCGGGGAGGTATAGACCTGCTCATCTTGGGATTGGGAGAGAACGGACACTTAGGTTTCAACCAGCCTCAATCTCCTTTTGAGGGAGAAGCTTGGGTAACTAAAATGAATGTTGAATTGGAAACGCGCATCCGTAGAGAGACAAATACCCCCACAGATGTAGAATTGGGGGGAGCTACGCTTGGTATAAAGAACATTATGCAAGCCCGCAAAATAGTATTGGTTGCCAAAGGTGCCAATAAGGCGGATATAGTTAAACAAATGCTCGAAGGACCTGTGACAACAGACATTCCGGCTTCTATCTTGCAACTGCATCCAAATTGCGAGTTTCTGTTGGATAGTGTGGCTGCTTCCAAACTTTCTCACTATTAATATCTAATAAATACTCTTTCATAATTGAGTTTATATAATAGGAAGTATCTTACTTTAAATTAATTATCATGACACAACAAGAAAAACAAATAAACTATATGGGACCATTTATAACAATGGTATTCCTATTCTTTATTGTCGGTTTCCTTACCACTGCCAATACGCAGTTTCAAGGTCCTCTGAAAGAAACATTCCTTGCCGAAGTAGGCGGATTGAAAAATACATTTGCTACACTAATTACCTTCTCTTGGTTTTTGGCTTATCCGGTCTGTGGAGGAGTGGGTTCATCCTGGATCAGCAAATATGGTTACAAGGGTACTTTGATGCGTGGACTGCTGGTAATGATAGCCGGTTTAGGATTATTCTTTGCCTCTTCCTACTTTACCGTGCACTTTCCCGGTGCCAATTGGCATGTGGGTGAAAATGTAATTCCCGGTGGCTTTTTGATATTCCTTTTAGGTTCATTCGTGGTTGGAGCATCTGCTACCATTCTGCAGGTGGTTATCAACCCTTATCTTACCGCATGCCATGTAAAAGGAACCCAGTCCATCCAACGCTTGGCAATCGGTGGCTCTGCCAATTCTGTAGGAACAACCCTTGCTCCTTATTTCGTTACAGGTGTGGTCTTTGGAGGTCTGGCAATGGAAGATATTCAAATCGATCAGCTAATGATTCCATTTTTTGCGTTAATGGTAGTCATTTCTTTGATTGTTTTAATATTAATGAAGCTATCTTTGCCCGATATACAAGGAACAAGAGTTGAGAAGGGAGAGAAGCTTGAAAAAAGTGTCTGGTCATTCAGCCACCTTACTTTAGGAGTAGTAGCTATTTTCTTTTATGTAGGAGTTGAAGTCTGTATAGGTGCCAATATCAACCTATACGCTATAGAAATGGATTATGCGTCACCGGCATTGATGGCTACCTTATATTGGGGCGGCATGCTTGTCGGGCGGTTAGTGGGTAGCTCGTTGAGCAAGATCTCTCCACGGGTGCAGCTTGTGGTGACTACCATATCAGCGGGCATACTTGCCCTTCTGGCTATTCTTTTGAATAACCCGTGGCTGCTTACCGCAGTAGGATTGTTCCATTCTATTATGTGGGGTGCGATATTCACATTATCTGTAGCCCATTTAGGAAAATATACTTCGGTTGCATCCGGTGTATTTATGATTGGAGTAGTAGGTGGTGCTATCTTACCTTTATTACAAGGTGTACTTGCCGATGTGCTCGGAGGTTGGAGATGGTCTTGGTTCATTGTAATTTTGGGTGAAGTATTTATGCTGTATTATGCCTTGATAGGTTCACGAGTTCGTCAAACTGCTGATTAAATAGAATGCTTATGAAAAAACTTAAATTGATTTTGGTCACCATCCTGGCTGTATTGGCTGCGAATGGTAGTGCTAAGTCGAAAGAGAGCGCTGCGAAACCTTTCGGTTCAAAAGTGATTGTTGCTTACGTTACTTCCTGGAGCGACGTGATGCCCGAACCTCAATACATGACGCATATCAACTATGCTTTCGGTCATGTAAACGATACTTTCAATGGCGTCAGAATTGACAATGAAGCACGCTTGAAACAGATTGTGGCTTTAAAGAAACAAAAGACCGGACTGCATGTATTGCTTTCTATCGGTGGCTGGGGAAGTGGACGTTTCAGTGAGATGGCTGCCAGTGATGAAAACCGTATGGCATTTGCCAAGGATTGCGAACGGGTAGTGAAGGAGTTTGGGTTGGATGGTATAGATATCGACTGGGAATATCCTACCAGTTCTGTAGCAAAAATATCTTCTTCCCCCGATGATACGAAAAACTTCACCCTCTTGATGCGTGATATCAGAGAGGCGATAGGCAATAAGAAGGAATTGACACTGGCCACTGCCGCCTCTGCCCAATACATTGACTTCAAAGCCATTCTTCCTTACATCGACTTTGTGAATATTATGGCGTACGATATGGCAAACGCCCCGAAACATCACTCTGCACTGTATCCTTCGGCAAATAGTGGAGAGATCACTTCGGATCAAGCTGTGAATGCCCATCTCAAAGCCGGTGTACCTCCTTCTAAGTTAGTGATGGGTATGCCGTTCTATGGTCGTGGCGGCGCTAACTATCCTAGCTTTCAGGATTATAATAAAGTGGGAAATACCAATAAAGACTTTACTGAAAAGTGGGATGATGTAGCACAAGTTCCCTATTTGGCGAATAAGAACGATACACTTGTCTTTGGCTTTGAGAATCCTCGTTCGTTGGCAATCAAATGCCAGTATATCTTGAACAGAGATTTGCTGGGAGGCATGTATTGGGATTACAGCGGTGACAATGAAAAAGGTGATTTGCGTCGCACGGTGGCCGAGGGCTTGCTGGGCAAACCCAACCAAACGAAAGTACTTGTATTGACCGAAAGAGGCGGACAGCACGGCGGATTTACGGATGCCGGAATGAAATGGCTGACGGATGAAGGTGCAAAACATAATTTCAGTATTACGGAAATTAATAATGCCACTCCCATTACAGAGGCTTATTTGTCTCAGTTCAGCTTGATTATCCAATTGGATTTTCCGCCATATACGTGGCCTAAGGAAGCCGAAAACGCTTTCATCAACTATATAGAAAAAGGTAAAGGTGGCTGGATTGGTTTCCATCATGCCACGTTGCTGGGTGAGTTTGATGGGTATCAGATGTGGCCTTGGTTCTCCGACTTTATGGGGGGCATTCGTTTTAAAGGTTACATAGCTCCGCTGGCAGATGGTACGGTTATCATTGAAAACAAGAAACATCCGGTAATGAAGGGCGTACCAGCTTCGTTTGTTGTTCCCGATGACGAGTGGTACACATACGATAAGAGTCCCCGTCCGCATGTACAAGTGTTGGCGGTAGTAGATGAATCTACTTATACTCCTGCATCGGATATTAAGATGGGGGACCATCCTGTGGTTTGGGTTAATAAGGATAAGAAAGCACGTAATGTTTACTTCCAGATGGGACACAGCAGTAGGCTGTACGATACGGAGGGATTTACGACTATGTTCAGAAATGCCATAAATTGGACTTTGGGTAGATAGTACATTCGTCTCTGATTTACTAATTAAGAAAATAGCGGCTGCACACCTGTGTAGCCGCTATTTTTTGATAGGTTTAAAATCCGTCACTCCAAGTTTAAAATAAAACCTTTTTGATTTGAATGTTAGAAAATGAACTTCTTATGAGAAATATTCAACTTTGATTTTAAAACGAACGTGTACTTTCGTCCATCGGAATTCCTTAATTAATTACTAATACTACTATTTATGAAACGAAAGAAAATTCTAATGCTGCTTTGCGCTATCTTATGCTCCTTGCAGCTGTTTGCCCAACAAATGAATGTACAAGGAGTCGTATATGACCCTACGAATGAAACGGTTCCCGGAGCTAATGTATCAGTGAAATCCAATCCGGCTATAGGTACGGTGACTGATGTTGACGGACGTTTCAGTTTGAAGGCTTCTGTAGGTGATGTACTCGTTTTCTCTTTTATCGGTTACGAGAATGTAGAACATAAACTTACGGCTGAAGATACGAATCTGAAAGTTCGTTTTGCCGACTCTTCCGAATTACTGGACGAAGTGATCGTGGTGGGTTATGGTGTACAAAAGAAGAGCGTACTTTCTTCTGCCGTGAGCCGTGTCACCAGCGAGGAACTGGACAGAGGAAATCCAACGAGTGTACAGAATGCTATGAAAGGCAAGGTTTCGGGTGTACAGATCATCTCCAACTCGGGTCAGCCGGGTGCAGAGTCTAAAATCCGTATTCGCGGTACAGGTACGGTGAACGATTCCAATCCGCTTTACATTGTCGATGGTATGCCTTCGGAAGAAGGTATCAGTCATCTGAATCCTTCGGACATCGAGTCTATTGAAGTTTTGAAAGATGCTGCTTCTGCCGCTATCTATGGTGCCCGTGGTGCTAACGGTGTTATATTGATTACTACTAAAAAAGGAGTTAAGGGTAAAGCAACCTTGAACTATGAGTTTACATACGGTATTCAGAACCCTGCCAAGAAAATAGATCTGCTGGGTAGTTCCGATTATCAGATGTTGATGAACGAAATGGCGAAGAATTCCAGTAAAGACCCTTATTTCCCAACTGCTTCTAACGTGAACACAGACTGGCAGAAAGAACTGCAAAACAAGAATGCGCCTATCATGAACCACAAAGTTTCTTTGAGCGGCGGTAATGAGAATTCTACTTACTATGCTTCCTTCGGTTATTTGAAGCAAGAGGGTATTTATGCCAAAGGACATTCGGACTACGAACGCTATAATGTACGTTTGAATTATAATAATGTATTGCTCGATACAAAGTCGCGCAACTGGTTGAATAAGATCAGCTTCGGTGCTATTGCAAGTTACTCAAAGACTATCCAGACGGGTAATACCATTAACAATAGCGAATCTTCCGGCATTATTTCTTCCATGAACATGTTGCCTCCTACAGAGCCTGTTTACCAGACTGACCCGGATAAATTAGCCGAGTACGACATTACTTATCCTAATCGTGTGATTGCTCCCAATGGTCAGTCTTACAATATCA
>OHGT01001333.1_pt1 | contig 11145 bp, 6 predicted proteins | sample 1567861 | NCBI WGS metagenome assembly OHGT01 (sample SAMEA3879533, study PRJEB24766) | human gut metagenome | biome: human-associated habitat; feature: feces | place: USA | collected 1985/1987 | reverse complement strand
ACCCAGTTTACCGGTATATAAATCAGCATTTGGTCCGGCAGTCAGAAACTCTTTTCGTATAAAATCCGCCAACACTACCAGACGCAAGTCTTTCTTTAGATGTTGATATTCAAAACGGACTATGTCGCTGATACTATTCACCTTCTCTACGCTCGTAGTAAGTGCCGAATTAATCTTGCGATTATATTGAAATGATATTTGACCGCATTCTATCACCCCATAACGAAGCAAGCGGTTTTCCAGTCGTTCCTGATGAACTTCGCAACCGATAAACATCGTTCGTTCTTTATTCAGGTATAAGTCGAGCAAAGTTTCTGCCCAGTTATAATCAAATGCAGGAAAATCAGTATGTTCATTACCTACTATCTCCAAATGTACAAGAGGAATGACTTGCCCTGTAGCATGCATATATATTAGCATGGAAGAGTAGTAAGCCATGTGGTCGTAAATCCATTCCAATGATTCATCCGGCATTTCCCATAAAGGTAAAGATTCTATCGCATGAAGCAATTCTTTATCAGTCAAGAGTTCCTGAAAGAGAGAGTCGGCGCGTTTTCTAAAATCGCAAATCCGTTCATATTCCCATTGAGAAGGACGAGAGAAGTAGATATAATCCTGATGCGGGCACAAGTCCCCTTCACGCATTAATTCCGGCACCGTTATCTCAGCATCTACCGGTCCGTTCAAAGCAATATAACGATCCCATTCCGTCGGTGTCACATCATACGGAGGAGTAGCTGTAAGCCCTACGATAATGGGAGAAAGTGCATCTTGCAACTTACGAAGAGCATGCCACCATTCGTTCTTCAAATGGTGTGCTTCATCGACAACTACCGTCTTTACTCCCTGCTGCTGTAACAATTGAACTACATCTTCCTGCTTTTCTTTCCTACGGGTACTATCACAGGCTGCATGCAAGGCTTGATAAGTACTTACTGTGAGAAAAGAAGGTTGACGGATGTCACATGAAATCCAATCCGGAACTTGCACTGTCTGCAAAAATAACTCACAAAAACGGTCTACCCATTGATTACGCACAGCGATAGTAGGAGCCAAGATCAATGTAGGAGCATCCAATCTTAACATCACTTCAAGCCCCAATACCGTTTTACCCGAACCGGGAGGAGCCACTACATGTAATGCTCCGTTCGATATATATTGTTCCAGGTCTGCCAATAGACGTTTCTGATATCCACGCCAAAGGTATTTAAAATGAATACCATGAGGAAAATGCTCCATAAATGCCGTATTCTAATTTGAGAATCCAAAGATACGACTTTAGCAACAAAATAAAGTAATAGTGAACAAAAAACACCTTAAACTGTTTTTTATATAAACAGTAATAACTACTTTCGCATCTCGAACATACGGGGTACGATAACAAAATGAATAAGATTATGGAAAAGTTTGAAGAATTAATACAATCAGAAAAGCCCGTTTTAGTTGATTTCTTTGCTACTTGGTGTGGTCCTTGTAAAGCCATGCATCCGGTATTGGAAGAACTCAAAGGTGCAATTGGCGACACTGCCCGTATTGCCAAAATAGACGTTGACCAACACGAAGAATTAGCAGCTCAATATCGTATACAAGCTGTGCCTACTTTTATTCTATTTAAGAAAGGTGAAGCAGTATGGCGGCATTCAGGTGTTATCAGCGGAAAAGATTTGAAATCCGTTATTGAACAAAATTCTTAATAAAAAAAGATGAAGAAAATTATAACCATGTGTGTTCTGGCCTTTACAAGTATGCTGACTTACGCTTGTACAGACGGAGCTAAACAACAGAACCAAGCGGAAGCTAAAGAAGTTCAAGAAACTCAAAAATCCGAAGCTGAAGGCGATGTAGTCGTAATGAACAAAGCTATGTTCCTGAAGGACGTATTCGATTATGAGAAGTCGCAAGACTGGCAGTACAAGGGAAACAAGCCTGCTATCATCGACTTATATGCCGACTGGTGTGGTCCTTGCCGTATGACTGCTCCCATCATGAAAGAATTGGCTAAAGAATATGCCGGTAAAATCGTCATATATAAGGTAAATGTAGATAAGGAGAAAGAATTGGCAGCATTATTTAATGCAACAAGTATCCCTCTATTTGTCTTCATCCCTATGAAAGGAGAGCCGCAACTCTTCCGCGGTGCTGCCGACAAGGCAACCTACAAAAAAATGATTGATGATTTTCTGCTCAAATAAAGAGTAAGAGACTACCGATAAAAATGAAAAACTCCTGACTTCAGATTTGAAAGGTCAGGAGTTTTTTTATGCAGGCATATAAGTTCAAATCAAAATAGGCATTTCTTGCCACACTCCGGCATGCAGCTCCATTACCGTCTCGTATCCAGCCTGTTCTAAAGCATTTAAAGCTTCCATACGACCGTTGTTTATCTTTTCCGGATAATGGGAATCACTGTTCACCTGCACTCGGATACCTAAATCATGTAATGCACGGAAATAGCGTTCGTTCGGATAGAAAGTTCCTAAATCAAGATAAGATTTTGTATTAATCTCCACCAGATAGCCTTTTCGGGCTATTGCAGCAAAATAAGTGTGTACAAGCTCATCGTACCAAAGCTCATCAAGCAACCCGGGACGATAACAGGAAGCATTATAATGCATTTTATCTGCATGCCCCACGATATCGAAACCACCCAACTCTACCATCCTCATCAAAGATCTATAGTATTGATGTACCACCTTTACGATATCTCCATCAAAATGCTCATCCACAATCTTTCTGAATTTATCAGCAGTAGCATCAATATCCACCACTTCTCCTTTATCGGTATAAAGCATATGAACAGAAGCGATACGATAATCTAAGGGCAATTCTCTAAAACGAGCTATGGATGGATTACTCTTTTCATTGAGATAATCAATCTCCAAACCGATATAAAGCTCGATTTCCGAAGCATATTTGGTTTTCAGACGCTGAAACTCTGCCAAGTAATCCTCCATTGAGTCCCACTCCATCGTCCAGAAAGTAGAAAACGGCAATGGCGCATGAGAGGAAAAACCATACGAAGTAAATCCTTCACTAATAGCAAAGCGCACAAAATCTTCCATCCCCGCACGCCCGTCACAGTAAAGACTATGGCTATGATAATTCGTTAAGTTCCCTCCTCTTCCCATCTCTCTTCCTAATTCGTTCATTATTAATCCTTTCATTTCGAACGCTTAGTTCGACTCTATTTCACTAAGTTCCAGCCAACGCAATGTTTTTTCATCAATCAAGTTAGCTATTTCGGGCAAGCGTTTAGACTTTTCCGTTAGTTCGTCTACAGTAAGAGTACCACTACACAAAGCGTCTTCAATGGCTTTCTTTTCTATTTCCAGTTCGTTTATCTCTCGCTCCAGTTGTTCAAACTCGCGTCTTTCTTTGTAAGACATACGACGTTTTTCGTTCAGGCGCACCTTGGCAGTCTTATCTTCCTGTGGCTTGGCAGATTCTTTTTCTTTCTCCTGATGTGCTTTCAAGTCTTTCCAATCCCGGTATTGGGTGTAATTTCCGGGGAAGTCACGAATATCTCCCTGTCCATTGAACACCAAGAGATGGTCTACCACTTTATCCATAAAGTAGCGGTCATGGCTCACCACGATTACACAACCTTTAAAGTTCTGAAGGTATTCTTCTAATACATTCAGCGTAACGATATCGAGGTCATTAGTCGGCTCATCCAGCACAAGGAAATTCGGATTACGCATCAGGACGGTACACAAATAGAGACGACGGCGCTCACCACCACTCAGCTTATAGACATAACTGTGTTGGGTTTCGGGAGTGAAAAGGAAGTGTTGAAGAAACTGCGATGCAGTCAACTTTTTGCCATTTCCCAGTTCTATGACTTCGGCAATGTCCTGCACCACGTCAATCACTTTCATCTGCTCATCAAACTGCAAACCCTCTTGCGAATAATACCCGAAGCGAACAGTTTCTCCAATATCCAGTGTTCCACTATCGGCCTGCTCATGTCCCATCAATATCTTGATAAAGGTAGATTTTCCCGTACCATTATTACCAACAATACCCATCTTCTCGTAACGGGCAAAGATATAAGAGAAATCATCCAGTATCTTCAAATCTCCGAATGACTTATACAAATGATCGGCTTCAAATATCTTACTGCCAATATAAGATGCTTTGACATCCAGTTTTACATTATCATTATTGAAACGCTGTTTGGCAACCTTTTCCAGTTCATAAAAAGCCTCTTCACGATAACGTGCTTTGTGTCCGCGCGCTTGCGGCATACGGCGCATCCAATCCAACTCCGTACGATAAAGGTTATTGGCACGTTCCACTTCTACTGTTTTAGCTTCAATACGCTCCTGGCGTTTCTCCAGATAATAACTGTAATTACCTTTATATTGATAGATCTGCCGGTTCTCTATTTCAATAATTTCAGAGCAGACACGATCCAGGAAGTAGCGGTCGTGGGTCACCATCAGCAAACTCAGGTTATTCCGTCGCAAATATTCTTCCAACCATTCGGTCATATCAAGATCCAAGTGATTGGTAGGCTCATCCAGAATCAACAAATCGGGCTCTGTAATCAATGTATTGGCAAGAGCTACACGCTTTAATTGTCCACCGGACAACTGCTTCACCTGTTGATTAAAGTCATTAATTTTAAGCTGCGAAAGGATTTGTTTTGCCTTTTGCTCGTATTCCCATGCCTTTTCATGATCCATGCGAACCAGAATTTCATCCAATCCCGGATGCCCTTCTGTTTCCATGCAGTGCTCATATTCCTTGATCAGTTCTACGGTACTATTACCATGATGGAAACATGCCTCAAGTACCGTCAACTCTTCAGGATAACGAGGATCCTGTTCCAGGTATCCCACACGCAGATCACGACGGAATGAAATAGTTCCGCTTTCATAACCCTCCTTACCGGAAAGAATATTAAGTAAAGTCGTTTTTCCACTACCATTCTTTGCTATCAGACCGATACGTTGTCCTTCTGACAAGCCCCAAGAAATATTCTCGAATAATACCAGATCGCCAAACGATTTGGTAAGGTTCTCCACCTGAAGAATTGAATTAACTGCTGCCAAATCTCTCTATTTTTTTATTTTTAATTCTCAATTTTCAAACATCTCCTTATAGGATTCTACGAGGTTACAAGCCTTGCCTTCCTTTATCTTGCTCCATACCAGTTTCATGGGGTCTATCCAAGTACCCTTCACTGTATTCAGCAATATAGGCGCTTCCCGATTCCCATCTATCAGAGTACGCCATTCCATGCCATCCACTTCGTTAGCAAAAATCACACATAGTACAATGCCAAGCGTCAACCAGATTTCTTTCTTTTTGGGAGAAATCACACTTTTATCCACTACCTCTTGCATTTTAAGAATATCCTCTTCCACTCCCTGGAAATCTTTTTTCAGGATATCTTTTATAGAGGTATCCACCCACTCGTATGCTTCATTTATCTGGTAGATTTCAGATAGCCGCACCGGAATAATTTCAGGCAGGTATTTCACACCTTCCTTACGAATTTCCAATGATGCCATGATTTTTTCGGCCTCTGCAACGCTGCCTCCTTTGCTCACCGTAAAGGAACATTCAAACAAGATATCATCTACCCCGGCATACCACAGATGAGAAGTATAATATGCACCATCCTCCTCAAACATCTCTTTACTGTATGCACATTCCATCTGCCCGATGCTGACCGAAGTAGCCGACGAGTTCTCTTTCAATTCAGCCCGTACAGCATCTTTGCCAAAAGTCGCATTTCCTTTATAAGCCGAAATGCGAAAATTCCCCGTCCATTCGGTAGGATTATAAAAGAGGAATGTACCTTCTTCCGCTTCGAACTCATTCCAATCTGCCGGATAAATCATAGAAAACCATGCTCCCGGAGAGATAAATTTCTTACTTTGTTCCATAATAATAAACTAATTCGTGCGAAGTCCATCCTCGCTATTCCTCGCAAAAGTAACATTCCCGCCGTTGATATGCAAACAAACGGACACTAAAAAAACAGCCGATTCTCACGAACCGGCTGTTCCAATCATCATCTATGAATGAAGACCATTATAGCCTTCAATATTTTATTCAGTCTACTGAATTATAGCTGAAAATCTATTAAATCTTTAATTTTGGATACAAAGATAGTGAATTTGCATCATAAAATACAATGTAATGAAAAAATTAGTTTTGGGCAGTATCCCACCATACGGGCAAAGTCCATACATCCTCGGCAGCATTCCAAAGTGCAATTGAAGTATCAGCTCCGGGAACAGTGGCACCGATAGCTTGCAGATTGTCCGTATTGTAGTTGAGCTCATGACTGCATTGTTGCCAACGACGGAACTGTTTACCTTGCGGAATACCTTTTTGGGCTGTAGCATCTACACCATAGCGTGCAGGAATATTCCAACCTAAGAAAAGTTCCGGATTGAAGTCGTAACGACGCATATCGTTCCAAATTTCCATGGAGAAATGCAATGCCAAACGCTTTTGAGTAAGAATCTTGCCTAAAGTAATATTCTCTTTAGTACCAATGCCATTGCTCAAATAGTTGTCAATGTCGGCTTGTGTCATAGGAGAGAACGAGGGGCATGCTTCCAAATTGGCATCTTCACGACACCACACTTTCAACTTATCGTTCATACCATCGATACTGGCTACAATACCTTTCTTATAAGCATCAAAAGCCGCTCCCTTATTACCCTGGTTAAAGAGTACTTCTGCACGTATGAAGCAAGCTTCGGCATAAGTTCCAATATAAGTGGGAGACGACACGCGAGTATAGAAAGTTCCCGATTCGCGAGAGGCATCAGTGCCATCGCGACGATAAAGTAAATCAGGACGTCCTTGATAAGCTTTGCACTGACTGGTACACTCTACATAAATAGTATCACCCTTACGGGTAGGAGATTCACTATCAATCCACCAGCTTTTGGCTGTCGAGAAGTTCGATCTCAACGGTCCGCCGGTAAGGCTGGGACTATCATTGCTAATCATATCTACACCCATAGAACGACGCCAACCGTCTTTGAACTTCACCCCTGCGGGCGAATTACTTGATTGCTGCGAATATGCCCAAGGTAAGATCTTATCGGCACGCGGGTCTTCTATTCCATTTCCGGCAAAATTGGTAAGATTATCATAGAGCATCTTGGTAGGCATATAGCCGGCATTCATGCCACATACGGAAAAGAGCGGTGAGTAATCAACCGGTTCGTCCCATCCCAATACATCATGCGAATTATTGGCATCAATATGATTGAATACGGTATTGTCGGCATTACTTTGCTGAGCCTTGTCAAGACAAGCCAAGATTTCTGTGGCATCGTATTTTCCTTCAAGATAACTTCCTGCACCCTTTTTGATAAGCTTGTTGATGTAACGTGCTTTAAGCAAGTATGCCAATTTGAGCCACTTGTCTACACTACCACCGTTCCAAATATCGCCCACAGCCAACGCAGTAGTCGCAGACCCTTGCTCTTTTTGGAACATCTCGATAGCGGTGTCAAGATCGGTCAAACAGCCCAAGTAAATCGTTTTTCCATCGTTATAGGTAGGAGTAACACCGGCTTCGGCCTCACTTGACTTGTAAGGCATTTCTCCATAAAGGTCCGTCATGAGCATAAAGCCATAGGCGCGTATTACGCGAGCTGCGCCCACATAATGCCAAGCTTCGGCTGCCGTAGCCTTGTCAATCAAGAACGGAATATTTACAGCAGCTCCACAGAACCACCACTGGTAAGGAGTGGTAACCGCAGCAGTCTGAGGACTCCAATAAGACATACTCCAATAAGAACCGCCGTCATAGTAGCGTGTCCAATCGCCCATAGACATACTGGAGCGCCAAGCAGCAAACTGGGTGGCACTGTTGGTATAAAATTCAATATGTGCCAATCGTGAGTCATAGGTCGCATTTTCAGCTGTGGGATTTTCGGGATCGACATTTACATCGAGCCAGTCACTACACCCCGAAAACAAAGTCATAAGGGCACCCGCACTACATAATATCATAGATTTGAATAGTTTCATATTGCTTCTGTTTTTTAAGAGTTAGAAAGTAAGATTCAAGCCAAACGACATGGTAGAAGTGGCAGGTACACCGCAGTAGTCAAATCCTACAGATGATGAACCACCTACACCTGCACCGGCGGCAGCCACTTCGGGGTCACCATCGTAATTGGTGATGAGCAATAGATTGGTAGCCGCTACCGATACCGAAGCACGCTTTACAAATCCAATCTTGGCAAGCCACGTTTTAGGAAACTCATAGCTCAATGAAACAGAGCGTAAACGCAAAGAGTTAACATCAGTAATATAGTTGGCAGACTCCTTGGAGTAATAGTTCTGATAGTAATCCTTAATGATGTTGTAACCGCTCATTTGTACTCCATTGAAAGTATAGGTTTTATCGGCTTCCCAAGTATTGGTCACTGTTTCACCTTTGGAATTGACACCCGTTACGGTAAGAGGACGATTGCGTACATCAGCAGAGAACCGGCTTACACCGCTGTTGTCCATAGCATATTGAGTACCATTAACCACATCACCACCTACACGGAACTCCCATAGCATATTGAAAGTAAAATTCTTCCAAGTAAGGGTATTGTTCAATCCACCGGTAAATGATGACTCACGATTACCTACGGCTACAAGGGTCTTGTCATAAGTAGGCATACCATTTTTGTCGAGTATCACCTCACCGGCCTCATTACGTTTCCATTTAGTACCGGCAATACCCATAAAATCTCCACCGCTGAACGAGGCTGCCTGCATACCGGCATATTGCACATCAGTGACATACATAACACCCATACCTTCGGGAAGCCCATCCAAAGTACCGCGGTTACCTGCCATATTCAGACCAATATCCCATGTCCAGTCTTTAGTCTGTATGGGAGTTCCCGAAATAGAGAGTTCCATACCTTTATTATATACATTGCCCGCATTGATACTCCAAAAGATGTAACCGGTAGATTGCGGACCGCGAGGAGCAAGAATCTGATTATATGAATCGTTGGTATAGTATGCGTAGTCTATGTGCAGACGGTTTTTGAAGAAACTCAATTCCACGCCTATTTCGGTAGACTTGGTCATTTCGGGTTTCAGTTTGTCATTACCGCGTGTCCAAGTATTGCCCACACCTACCGTACCGTCAAGATAGGTACCGGTAGGCCACAAGGCAGTTTCCAATTCGTACACACCGGTATCTTTACCGACCTTGGCCCACGATGCACGCAGTTTACCAAAGTTGAGCACACTATCATCCAACCAACCGAGCTTCTGCAACGCTTCAGTAAATACAAATGAACCGCTTACCGAAGGATAGAAGTATGAACGATTTTCAAGAGGAAGAGTAGAAGTCCAGTCATTACGGCCGCTCACTGTGAGATAAAGCATATTTTTCCACGATGCACGAAATTCTCCGAAAGTTCCTACCAAACGTTTCTTAGTAGCTGCATGTGTGAATTGTTTGTTGTCTTTACTGGCATTGGCGTATGAAAAGAAATCTGGAACAGAAAAATTCCAAGCCATCATCGAACTACGGTCTGTTTTGGTTTCATCCATTGTAGCACCCAACAAAAGATTCAGGTCGAAATCACCAAACTTATGGCTCATGTTCGACATAAAATCATGACTCATATAGCGGAACTGCTGGGTATTGTCACTCATCATACCTTTTTGCCACACTTGTTTGAGCACGCCATTGGCAGCCAAACGGTTGGAAGCGGTTTGGGTATAACGGTCAATACCAACTTTATAAGAGACAAACCACCATTTGGCAATATCGGCTTTTATACTGAGCATCCCATTGAAACGGTCAATGTCATCGTACATTCGGTTACGATTGACAATCCAATAGGGGTTGTCGCGTTCGTCCCATGGATCAAGGCGATCGCCAAATAAACGATAACGGGTACCATCCTCGTTCTGATAGTGGGTCATTTGATCGAAAGGAGACCAGTTGTACACACCATAAAGAGCACCATTACCACTCGAATTATAAAGACCGGCACCCGTCAAAGTACGGTCAGTATGAGCATCGCTATAAGCGGCGCTGGCGCTAAAAGTAAAGATTCCTACCTTCTGCTCACCATTGAAACGGAAAGCATATTTCTTGTATCCGGTTTCGGGCACAACACCTACTTGATCATAGTAAGATCCTGAAAGATAGAATTTACTATTCTTGGTACCCCCAGCTACGCTGGCACTTTCATCGAAAATATTTCCGCCTTGGAAGAAATCATCTATGTTATCATAAGTAGCTGCATTCGACTTCTCTCCCCACGAAGTATAGGCAAAGTCATTAAACACAGTACCGGTATAGTTCTTCTTTGAATCATATTGGTCTTCCATATATCCACGGGCATATTGGCGTTGCGTTTGCGGCAGGCTCTTTACCCATGAAGCAGTAAACTTAGAATTGATATTCACTTCAACCACGCCCTCTTTACCTTTCTTGGTAGTGATAAGAATAACGCCGTTGGCTGCACGTGAGCCGTATAGCGCGGCAGCAGCAGGACCTTTGAGCACCGACATACTCTCTATATCTTCGGGGTTGATATCCATCAAACGGTTGGAAGTAGTAGAGGCCGAACGCATGGAACCATCGAAAGCCGAATTGCCCACTACTGATGAAGAGTTATCAAAAATAACACCATCCACCACAAAGAGCGGTTGATTGTCTTTGCCTTCAGCACCCGACGTTCCTCCACGCAATATAATCTGAGCACCCGCACCAGCGGCACCGGATGACTGAGTAATATTCACACCGGCCACTTTCCCCGAAAGCGATGAAATAGGATTTGCGGTTTTTATGCGCATTAGTTCTTCACCTTTCACATCTTCCATGGAGTAGCCCAAAGCTTTTTTCTCTTTCTTAATACCCATAGCCGTAACAACGACCTCATCTAACGATTGGGTATCATCTTTCAATGTAACAGTATAAGCACTCGCTGCTCCTACTCTTACTTCTTCCGTAACATATCCAACAAATGAAACTACCAGTGTGCCACCCACAGCTGCATTCACTGAAAAATTTCCGTCGATGTCCGTCACAGCACCTGTACCGGAACCCTTTACCAATATGCTGGCACCGATGATTGGCTCACCTGCAGCATCTACAACTTTACCTGTAATTTTCTTGACTTGCTGAGTACTTTGGGA
>OHGT01001323.1_pt1 | contig 11224 bp, 8 predicted proteins | sample 1567861 | NCBI WGS metagenome assembly OHGT01 (sample SAMEA3879533, study PRJEB24766) | human gut metagenome | biome: human-associated habitat; feature: feces | place: USA | collected 1985/1987 | reverse complement strand
CCATATTTCTGACTTATTATCTATAAAATATTGAGTAATAATCGGTTGTAAATACTTTAAATGTTCTTTTACGCTCATGTGTTTTTTGCTTATTTTGTATATAAATAAACAATAAAACGAATTGAAATGTTCCGCTTTTAAAACGGAACATTCTTAGTCATGTTTTCATAATTATTGTATTGACCGCTAATATTCATTTCATTTTCAGGAGCCAGTTCTATTGCTTTCTTCATATCTTCCACAGATCCGTCTTTGTCTCCTTTAAGTAATTTGATACGTCCTCGTTCATGATATGCTTTGGCAAAGTTGGGATTGATTTCAATGGCTTCATCATATACAGCCAATGCTTTGTCAAAATCTTTGTTTACCAGATATAGTTCTCCTGACAGGATATAGGCCTTTTCATTGAACGGATTGAGTGACAATACTTGATTAAAACATTCTTGTGCTTGTTCCGGTTCATTGGTGGCGGCTAGAATTTCTCCTTTCAAAAGCAAGGCTTGTTCGTCGTCGGGATTGAGGCTGAGCAACTTTTGTATATCTTCGGCAGCATCTTTTGCTTGTTTCATTTTCCAAAGTACTTCAGCGCGTAGCTGGTATGCTTCGGTATAATCTTCTTTTAATACGATAGCTTTAGTCAGCATAGCGATGGCGGTGATATCATCTTTCATGCCGATAGCTGCTTTTGCTGTCAAATAGAAAGATAGGGGGTTCTTATTATCTAAAACCAAAGCTTTTTGGCAGGCATCCTTCATATTTTCGTAATCTTCCTGCATATAGCAGATGCCAGCTAGTGAAAGGAAGGTGTTTACTTGTTCAGGATCTTTTGTAGCCATGCGGTCTAGTGTGATACGGGCATCATCTAGTCGGTTTGCCTGTGTATAAGCAGTGGCTAGCAGGCTGAGTGTTTCCAATTCATCGTTGATGGCAACTGCTTCTTCAAAACATTTAATGGCATAAGGTAGTTTACCCATACGTTGGGCGCGGATGCCGTCGTATTTTAAAATCTCGAAGTTCTTTTTATCATTTTTCTCTTTTTCGGTTTCGGGGGTGTTGTTTCCGCCGAATAAGGATTTAAATAAGCCCATAATTTATAGTTGTTTTATTTGTCTATTGTTATAATAAATCGTCTGAGGTAAATTTCTTGTTCCTGATGCTGCATGTTGGTAAAACGTACTGCCTTTATTGGTTTCTGTTGTAAACTGGCAGTCAGTCGGTTGTTTTCTTGTGTAAAGTGTACTTTACTCCAGTCTTTTCCATTTGCAGATATCTCAAGACTTCCCCAAGTTTCGATTTCCGGTTTCCCGAAATCTATCTCTATATTTTCTCCGGGATAAACTTGATCCAGTTCGATAGTCAATGAACCATTACCGGGCCATCTGATAACTTCCAGCGCCGGAGAAATCTGAATGCGGTTTATCTTTACCTGTAAAGGTAAGTTCTTTATCTGACTGATATCGCTTATTAGTTTATGCGGCATATAGTCGGTTTCAGCATTCAGCAGTGTGCTATATTTTTGGTTATAGCATTGCGTGACGGTGGCGAAAGTTTGATCAATCAATGGCTTGATTACTCTTCCTGCTGTCTTTATACCCGGCTGGTAAGGGTTTTGGTTGTATGTCTGGTCAATTTGAAACATTTGTTGTTGCAAGGCTTTCACGTGTTTGTATTTACGCATAAATAAAGATTGGTCATTTTTGTCGTATGCTTTGACCATTGCCAGTACTTCATTTCCGGTTTCACCCAATAGTTTGAACTGATAAAGCCAAGGCATGATTTCTACTATAATCGGATTTTTATCAGCATGGGCGACTAAAATATCACTTGATTCAACCATCTGGCTGAAGGTTTCTTGTAGAATAGAGAAGTCTTTTTCAGTGTAAGTTTTATTTTTTATGTAACTTTCAGTAAAGCTCTGCGCTGTGGGTTGGAGATTTACAGATTCCTCTCGGCGATATTTATGTCCGTTGGGGCCCAAGTCCGAATTATGGGCGGCAAAGAATTCCAGTTCAGTGGCAGCATCGGGCAAAATGTTCATAATAGCGTCTTTCCAAGTTTTTTCACTGTTATATTTTGTTGGATTCCAAGCGTATGAGGCTACACTATAAATGGCTATTTTAGAAGCCTCGGCATGTTCCATCGGATTAGTTACAAAGCCAGACATCTGATTGGCTATTTGAGTATCGTTTCCATATACTGGTCCCATGAGCAGATGATCTCTAACGTAATCGGAAACAGGAAAGTTCCACCATATATATGCCGGACGTTTAATCCGTTCGTTTATCCATTGAATACCATCTTGGGTAATATCGGAAATAACCCGGTCTCCTGTCCACATAATTTGTATGGATGGATTCAGTTTGTCTCCTAAAGTAGTAAGATATCCTTTAGCAGGGTCGGACCAACTTTTATTGTATTCTGTAGGACACATGATAAGGGGAGTTACATCCGGTTTTACTTTTACAAAATGTTCATCTATGTAATTCAGCAGTTCTGCTTGTTTCACAGGGTTGGTACCTTCTCCTGAAATATCATCAAAGAAGACGGCAAAAGAACGGACACCGAGATGATACATCTTTTCAAATTTTGCCAATAATAATTCACGGTCTTCTTTATTCCATTTGATGTCTTGTCCCGGATGGATAGCCCAAACAAAATCGACTTCGTTTTCTTGAGCTACTTTTACTAATTCCTGTAATTGTTTTGCTTCTTTTTCGGGGTAAGGCAGACGCCAGTTGGGAGAACTATGGTAAGGGTCATCTTTAGGGCCGTATATATAGGTGTTCATTTTGTTTTCACCATAAAATTGAAGTTGGCGAAGACGGGCATTATGGCTCCAGGGGGTCCCGTAAAATCCTTCTACGACACCACGGTAGCGTATGGCCGGATAGTCTTGTATCTCTATTACCGGTAATTGGTTATCTTTGAGCAATTGTTTTAAGGTTTGCAAGGCATAGTAGGTTCCACGTTCATCGTTTCCTGCCAGAATTATTTCCTTATTATTGATGGATAGATAATAACCTTCCTTTTGGTTGGGGATCTGACGAGTAAACTTGCGGATGGACTTGTCTCCTTTTTCTCCTATATAAATGCGCAAACCGGTATTGGCCGGGTGTTTTCCACCTAATAAATCTTTTAATTCTTGTACGGCATATGGATTGGCTTCAGTTTCTCCCAAGAGTTGGTAAGTTTCAGGTAAATTGATTTGTCCGTCTTGTTTGGAAACTTGTTGAGGGATGGGCTGTACTTCTATGTTTTGGGCAAAGATAGTACAACCGGTAAAAAGACAAATGATTGCCAAATGCATTTTTTTCATGTTCTGTTGGGGTAAAAGGTTAATAAATCAATGGCAAAGATACGATTTATACAGAAAGAATTCCATCTTTTAATTGTATTATTTCTTCGGAAAGTAGGTAGGAGAGTACCTTTTCCGCTTTTTCACGATTGCTATTCAATTGGTTCAGTAGTTCTGAAGCAGGCATGGCACCTGCCTGCAATAGCTGTTTGATTTGTTGTTCCAATTCTTGAAATTCTCCCTGTTTTATTCCTGAATGATGGTTGTTAAGACATACATCACATTGTCCGCAGTTGTGCTCGTTCTTTTCTCCGAAATATCTGAGTAGCATTCGGCTACGACATTTATCATCGGCTGTGGCATATTCTATCATAGCCTTGATTCGGGTGGTATAGCTTTTTTTCCGGTCTTCGTATATTTCCCGAGTTAGGGCAAGGCGATTCTTTTCTTGCCGTTCACGGGTATATATAATATAAGGTGTCTTTTTCCGTGGAATGTAATGTATGATATGTCTACGAGTCAGCGCCAGTAGAATTTCATAGATTCGTTGGCGGGTTAATCCGGAGCGGATTACTAAGGAATCTTCGTTAATATAGGCATAATCAGTAAATAGTCCTGTATAAGAACGCAAGATGATGTTTATCAGTTTCTCTGTATCTGTATCATTCTCGTGTAGTTTATAGAGTTCGTCGCGTTTCATCGTGAAAAGAATACGTGAAGCATTATCTTGCTCGTCTGTATATTCTAAATATCCGGCACGGGTCAGAATCTTTAAAGCGCTGTCGGCTTGTACGGGGAAATGTTTGAAGTTACGACAGAATTCATCCAAGTTAAAAGCAAAGGTGCAACCCATACCGTCTCCCATGGCCATTTGAAAATAGTAGTTGATATCTTCGTACACTTTTCGGATATAATCCTTGTCGGGAAATGTATCACTGATACGTTTGTTGAGGGTGGTTTTATCACTTTGGGCGTATAGCAGGACAGCATATGCTTTCTGCCCGTCGCGCCCTGCTCGTCCGGCTTCTTGAAAATAGGCTTCAGGAGAATCAGGCATATCTATGTGGATAACGATACGTACATCTGGTTTGTCGATACCCATTCCGAAGGCGTTGGTTGCTACCATAGTACGGCTTTCTCCGGTGAGCCAGCTTTTTTGACGTTGATCTTTTACATCATTATTCAAACCGGCATGATAGAAAGTGGCAGTTATGCCGTTATTGACCAGTAGTTCGGCAATTTCACGTGTACGTTTCCGGTTGCGGGTATAGACAATGGCGCAGCCGGGCACACTATTTAAAATATGTAATAGCTCTTCCTGTTTATTTTCTGTAGGACGTACAATGTAAGCCAAGTTTTTTCTTTCGAAACTCATTCGGAAAACCTGACTGTCTTTTTTAAAGTTTAGCTTTGTTTGAATATCTGTTACTACTTCCGGAGTGGCAGTTGCTGTCAGTGCCAATACAGGTATGTCGGGAAGGAGTTCGCGAATTTCTGCAATTTTCAGATAAGCAGGGCGGAAATCATATCCCCATTGAGAGATACAGTGTGACTCATCTACCGTGATCATGCTTACCTTCATGTTCCGTAGTTTGCTACGGAATATTTCAGTATCCAGCCTTTCCGGAGAAATATAAAGGAATTTATAGTCGCCGAAGATACAGTTTTCCAATGCAACAATGATCTCTTCGCGTGTCATGCCTGAATAAACTGCCAAAGCTTTGATACCTCGGTCGCGTAAATTGCGTACTTGGTCCTTCATCAGGGCAATAAGAGGTGTAATAACCAAACATAATCCGGGTTGTGCTAAAGCTGGTACTTGGAAGGTAATGGATTTGCCGCCACCGGTAGGCATCAATCCTAGCGTGTCGTGACCGTTGCCTATACTTTCAATGATTTCTTTCTGTATGCCCCGAAAGTCATCATATCCCCAATATTGTTTTAGAATTTCTTTATAGGTCATTGGAAGGGAAATAAGAAAATTATGTCAAAACTCCAATGACTTATCATCTTATTATTCTGATAAGTGTCTGATAACGTCATTAAAGTTTTGACATATTTCAAAGATAAATCTTTATCATTATTCCTCACTGGGTTTTATATCTTCTATTTGCAATTGTACTTCACCACGTTTGTGCGTATTCTCTTCAATGGTATAACAAATATCAAAAGAACGTTTGGTCTTGATATAGCGTGCTTGTGAACTTTGTCCGAAAGCGATGCCATTCATCACATTGTTTGATTTATTGTCTACCAATTCCAACTTGATGTGTTCCTGATCACGCCCTACTACTTTGCTGGTTCCATAATCATATACATTATGTGTACAAAAGATTGGTTTGTGGTTGTCCGGTCCGAAGGGATTGAACTTTTTCAGGTCGGCATGGAACTTCGGAGTGATATCCCGGAAGTCAATTTCTGCATCAATATCAATTACAGCACTGGTCTGTTCCGGCAAAATATGTTCTGTGACATAGGTTTCAAAACGACGGGTGAATTCTTCCACATTTTCCACTTTCATGGATAGTCCTGCAGCATAAGTGTGTCCTCCAAAGTTTTCCAACAAGTCACGACAATGTTCGATAGCTTTGTAGACATCGAAACCTGATACGGAACGGGCGGAACCAGTTGCCAGATTATCTGTACGGGTTAATACAACTGCCGGGCGGTAATAAATCTCTGTAAGGCGTGAGGCTACGATACCGATAACACCTTTATGCCACGCTTCATTATAGATGACAATGGAACGCCGGTCTGCTAGTCCTTCCAAGTGGTCTACAATTTGGTTGGCCTCTTCGGTCATGGTCTTATCCAGATCTTTACGGGTTTCATTGTATTGGTTGATTTGGTTGGCTTTCTCCAATGCTGCCGAGAAGTCCTTTTCTATGAGCAGTTCCACCGCCTCTTTTCCGTTCTGTATACGTCCGGATGCGTTGATGCGCGGACCTATCTTGAATACGATATCACCTACGGTAATTTCTTTTTCTGATAATCCGCATACATCGATAATAGCTTTCAGACCTACACTGGGATTGGAATTCAACTGCTTTAAGCCGTGGTGTGTCAGCACTCGGTTCTCTCCCATGATAGGTACGATGTCTGATGCTACACTGACAGCAACCAAATCTAATAAAGGAGTTAGTTGATGAAATTCAATGCCATTATTCAAAGCGAAAGCCTGCATGAACTTGAAGCCTACACCACATCCCGAAAGATGATCGTAAGGATATGTATTGTCAGCCCGTTTGGCATTCAGAATAGCTACGGCTGGTGGCAATATATCATCAGGCACATGGTGGTCACAGATGATGAAATCGATACCTTTTTCTTTTGCATAAGCAATTTCCTCTACGGCTTTAATACCGCAATCTAACACAATAATGAGTTTTACACCTGTTTCACAGGCATAATCCACTCCTTTTACTGATACTCCGTAGCCCTCATTATATCGGTCGGGAATATAGTAGTCAATGTTCGAATAGAACTGCTGGAGAAATTTGTATACCAATGCTACAGCTGTTGTACCGTCTACATCATAATCTCCATAAACCATGATACGTTCTTTCCTGCCCATAGCTTGATTAAGCCGTTCTACAGCAATGCTCATATCCTTCATCAGGAATGGGTCGTGTAGCTCGTTAAGCTGGGGGCGGAAAAATCTTTTAGCCTCTGCTGCTGAGGTTATACCTCTTTCCAGCAACAACTTACAAAGAATCGGGCTGATCCCTGTTTCTTTGGCTAATGCTTTAGCTGCTTCTGTCTGTTCTTGGCTTGGAGGTTGATAATTCCATTTGTGATTCATTTTATATATTGTTTTTTCTTTTTTCTGCTCTCGGAGACGGGATAATACCATTTTCTGGTTATACTTACCCAATCAATCCGTAAAGTTAGGAAAAAACAAATAAAAAAACCGCTAATTCCATATATATTTTATGGAATTAGCGGTAAAGTATTGTATAGTAGCGTATTATTTGATACCTAATTTTTTAGCAATTTCTTTAGGCAGTGCATTTTTATTGACTACGATATTCATGGTTTTGTAACGGACGAATGCTTTAGAGGCATACCATAAGCCATCGTATTTTCCGGCTTTTCCCCAAGAATTCTTTACCATATAATAGTCGTTTCCTTCTTGATCCTTAGCTATACCGTAAATCAACATACCATGATCATCGGTTGTTTCCCAATTGTCATAAGCTTCCTGGCGTTCTTCTTGTGTACACCATTTCTGAGGTTGTGGTTTGGTGTTCAGTTTCTTTTCTTCCGGTTTCATTTTCAACCAATGAGCCATGTCTGATCCACTTAGTTCTTGTACTTTTTCCGTATCGGGCATAACAGCTACGCCGTCACGTGTAAAGCCTTGTTCACTGACATCAGATCCCCATGCGATTGGATAGCCGTTATTAATGGCATTATCAAAAACCTGCATGAATTCATCAATGGGAAGGTTGTATGATTGCCCCCAACGCCAGTTGTCTTGAATTTCAAGAACAAATGGTTCGTAGAACGGATGGTGGGTGTACGAGGTCAATGAAATGTAATCATTTGGATTCAATCCTGTTGATTCGAAGAATGAATGGGGAGTGTATTCTTTTCCTTTATAAGTGAATTTTTCAGGGCATTTACCTAAATAGATATCATGAATAGCGGCAATGGCCTTTTTCCATAATGGATTATGGTTATTATCTGTCTGGAGTTTGCGTAATTTTCCTTTGGCTATTGCTGCTACTACAGCATCCGATACGGCTGTAAGTTCTGTATGGTTACTTAATGTATCACCATACATGACTCCCGGACGCATAACTTCTTCGGGTACCAGACCAAATTTTTTCATTCCATAGATAACGTCATAGAATGATCCTCCTTGGGAAAAAGATACATCTCCGTGAGTACGTACGGCGGCATCGGCTCGATCCAAATAAGTTTGGTGTACGATGTACATTTCAGAAAAGTCGTATTCTCCTTTTCCCATACGAAGTAATTCTGATTCTAGAAAAGCCATACTGGAATAGCACCAGCAAGTACCGGCACGGCTTTGGTTCTTGACAGAAGTAATAGGCAGTTCTTTTACTGTAGTGAATACAAACCCTTCTTCCTTTGGCTCTTCTTTTTGTGCATCTTGTGCAAAGAGGCTTATACTGCATAAACCTAATGCTGCTAATAATGTAAATCTTTTCATTTTAGAAATAATAGTTTTGTTTGTTATGTTACTCATTCATGATAGTTTCTACTTCTTCGATAGTGATAGGGATGCGTTTCTCGCCAGTGAAACGGGAGCCTTCCGAAGTAATCAGAATATCGTCTTCCAGGCGGATGCCTCCAAAATCTTTGAATTTTTCAATGGCATCAAAGTTCAGGAAGTCTGTATGCATTTTCTCAGCTTTCCATTTGTCAATCAATGCTGGAATAAAATAGCAGCCCGGTTCATCGGTAATCACAAAGCCTTCCTGTAAGCGACGTCCCATGCGCAGGGAGGCTAGCCCGAACTGGGAAGAAGGACGGATTTCATCGTCATATCCTACGTAAATTTGTCCCAGGTCTTCCATGTCATGTACATCCAATCCCATCATATGACCTAATCCATGGGGCAGGAATAAAGCGTGTGCACCAGCGGCAACAGCTTCTTCCACATTGCCCTTCATGAGCCCCAGGTCTTTTAATCCTTGAACCAGCACTTTGCAGACTTCTAAGTGTACAGACATATAGGTTATACCTGGACGAGTAATTTCCAATGCTTTATCATGGCAAGCCAATACAATATTATACACATCTTTTTGCCGTCCTTCAAATTTGCCTCCCACAGGTACGGTACGGGTATGGTCAGAACAATAATTTGTCACTCTTTCAGCTCCGGCATCTGTCAGCATCATGCGTCCTGGTTCTAATATATGGCTATGGTCATGATTATGTAATGTTTCCCCATGTTGGGTCAGGATAGTGGCAAATGAAGTCATGCTTCCATAAGAAGCGGCGATGCCATCCAGTACTCCGGCGATATATTGTTCCTTTATTCCAGGTTTACATAGACGCATAGCGGCTGTGTGCATTTCATAACCGATATTACATGCCAAATCGATTTCTGCTATTTCGCAAGCTTCTTTTACAGAACGTAAATCAACTACAGCTTTTATCAATTCTACAGAAGCGTATTTCTTTACTATAGCGGCACGGATACCGGTTAAGTCTTCCAAGAGCATCATATTATCGAATCGGTAGGGAGGAAGGAAATGTACTTTTCTACCTTGTGCGATAGCTTTTCCTACCACCTCTTTTAGCTGGGGGAAGGGAAAACTTTTCTGAATACCTACTTGTGCAGCCAACTCTTTCACACTGGGTTGGGGCCCCATCCAGATAATGTCGTCCATATCTACATCATTTCCGAAGAAATAATCCTCTCCTGCTTCTATATCTATTACACCTGCATATCCGGGGTGAGAATGGCCGAAGAAGTAGAGGAATGAACTGTCCTGACGGAATTTATATGTGTTATCCGGATAGTTTGCTGGAGCTTCATTATTACCTAGTATAAGGATAATACCGTTTTGCACTTTGTTTCTAAGTGCCTGACGGCGTCTTTGATAAGTTGCGGAATCAAACATGGCTAACTTTATTTTAATTGAAAATTTATTGAACTGTGTTGCAAATGTAATAATTATAATCTTAAAAGTACTATTTGCTTATTTGATTTTTTAATCGATTTCGGCTTTATTTTTATCATTTGTCAATCTTGCTTTTCTAATTTCACAGGTTTCTCTTATTTTTCCTTGATAAGTTGCCATTCAGTAATTTATACTGCTAGGAGAATTTGATTGATATTTATGATGGAATGCAATTATTTAATAAATATAAAAGATACGGCTAAATACTTTGAAAAGGTTAACTTTGCAGTGAACTCTTTCAAGGATAGATTTGTTCCTCAACATTGATTATGAAAATAGATGATAAAACAGGGCTGGTACTGGAAGGCGGAGGTATGCGCGGAGTTTTTACCTGCGGGGTATTAGACTATATGATGGATAAGAAGGTTTGGTTTCCGTATGGGGTAGGAGTTTCTGCCGGAGCGTGCAATGGTCTTTCATATATGTCTCGCCAGCGTGGTAGAGCTAAGTTTAGTAATATTGATTTATTGGAGAAATATCATTATATCGGCATAAAGCATTTATGGCGTAAGCACAGTATTCTTGATCAGGAATTGCTTTATGAACATTTTCCTAAGGAAATTCTTCCTTATGATTATAAAACATATGCTGAAAATCCTGCTCGTTTTGAAATGGTGACTACTAATTGCATTACAGGTAGGGCGTGTTATTTGGAAGAGAAACATGATCCTCGACGTATTATTGCCATAGCTAAGGCGTCCAGCAGTCTTCCTTATGTTTGTCCTATAGCTTATGTAGATGGTGAGCCGATGCTGGATGGGGGAATTGTGGATTCTATTCCTGTGTTGCGTGCTATTGAACAAGGATTTGATAAAAATGTAGTGGTACTTACCCGTAATCGGGGATATCGCAAAAAAGGAAAGGATATGAAAATTCCTCATTTTATCTATAAAAAATACCCTCGTTTGCGCGTGGTTTTAAGTAAACGTTGTCGTATTTACAACGAACAGCTTGATTTGGTAGAGCAATTGGAAGACAAGGGCAGGATTGTGGTAATTCGTCCTGAAAAGCCGATGGAAGTGGACCGTATTGAAACAGATATAAAGAAACTGACCGATTTATATGAGGAAGGGTATGCCTGTGCAAAAAAAATGTTCGAAGAAAAACGAATACTTCAAAAATAAACTTTTGGCCAAAAGAATGTTTTTTATACATGGGGATATTGGAGGAATGGGGGATCATTCTTGTTATATGGGGTAGATGAGGTTCTACCGCAGGGATATTCAGTAAATGTCTCTAAAAAATAAGATGGCATATGAAGATGATAGGG
>OHGT01001321.1_pt1 | contig 11237 bp, 13 predicted proteins | sample 1567861 | NCBI WGS metagenome assembly OHGT01 (sample SAMEA3879533, study PRJEB24766) | human gut metagenome | biome: human-associated habitat; feature: feces | place: USA | collected 1985/1987 | reverse complement strand
ACCACCTCCCCCTTCGGGTACTCCTCCTCCCAGGAGGAGGAGAATACAGTTACTCTCATTCATCATTTACACGTTACTCTTATTAATCATTGCGCTAATTAGCATTTAGCTCAAAATCCTTCTGAAATGCACCGAATGTTCCCCTGACTAGTATAATTGTTCAGATTAATTCGTTACATTTGCATCATTCTTAAACACTTCAACTCTATGGCACACCGTCTGAATACTAACAAACAGTTCATGATAGGCAACGGCATCCTGGCTTTTGCCGTAATTTTCGTGGTTGTAATCTTCGTTTATATGAGCATGCGTTTGCAGCAACAGAAGAATGGCGAACGGAATTTTATAGAAACATACACCATCACCCTGACGAAAGGTTTCACCGGAGATTCACTTTCTTTGATGATAAATGATAGCCTACTCGTAAATCAGAAGATTGCGGAAGAACCTTTCACCGTAGAAGTGAAACGCTTCTCCGAACAAAGCGCATTGATGATAGTAGACAATGCAACTGAAAAGCTCTCCTTATTCGAATTGAGCGAAAAAGGAGGCAAATACAGATTCGAAAAAGAAAACGGTGAAGTGAAACAGCTGGCTCAAGAATAAAGCAACCCTAGCCTGCACTATTCGCACTCAAGAGTATTCAGACTACTCTAGATAAAAATAGAACTTATGCTTCAATGACTTGCCCGGCATCTTGAACGTAAGTTCTATGAAGTTTTCTTCATCCTCCAAGCAATCTTCGCTGTTATAAGTTAGCAAAATCTCTTCTCCACGGGGGATAGCCTTCAACTGTGAAGCACAATTAGATGTCAATTTGGGCATAACGGAAGTAGTGATTCTTTTTCCATTCAGATACAAACTAACCAGGCAGGCATCTTTTCCATTCGCTTTGCTTTCTGCCGTAATAGATGCGGGCAATTTACGATAAGTCTGCATCACACCTTCTGCCCATTCGCGACGTGTCTTATCAAAGAAATACTCCACAACAGGACTCATCTTTGTAATACATTGATCGATTTCTTCTACCGAAGTTATAGCAGGAACATGAGTTTCCATGCTCTTTATCAGGTCTTCCATTTCACGATCCTGTTGCTCAAACTCAGCAATCAAGGCTTTATGCTGACTTTCGGGAAAAGGATAGCGTACAGCGTAACAATAGGTAATCTTTCCGCTTTTCTTCTCTTGGCGTTTTTCCCAATATGAACCGTCCACCTTTGATAAAGAGATGCCTTTGATAAATGGAAGAGAAGCCGCTTTGGTTGAACCTTCCGCCGTATAACGGTCTACAAATTCGGTAATGCGGTCACCGGTACCGGTAACTTGATTTACGGTATGGGAGTCTGAAAACTCAATGTTCTGTGCGATAGATTGTATAATTTGCCGTTTTATGCTCTCCAAACATTGCCGACGAGCTTCTTCCATGTTACCCGCCTCTGCCGAAGCCACCATATAGCCCGATTCAGCAGATTCATACCACACCGGGGCTTTCTTGTCGCTCTTCTCAATTACTTTATATTGTTGGGCAAACAAAGTTGTGATTCCAAAGCCAATCAATGCGGCGGCAGTAAGAAAGATCCGAAGTGTTTTCATCATTCATTTCCTCCTTCTTGGTTATTATCTTCAGCCAATTCAACGGACGCCTTGGCAGCAGCCTCTGCAATCCGCTTGCGGGCTGTACGGATGAAACGAACAAAAGCACGGTCGGTCACCTTAATCTGAGAGATTAGTGCGGCAATGGCTTGCTCCTCGCCTTCGTTGGTATCACCTTGTACTTCCATGGACACAGTAGCATACGTGCTGCCGTCTTCCCGGTTACGGGCAGTCAGAGAAAGTTCTCCGGTAACCAGTGTCACGTTTCGCACCAGGCCTTCCGTACGTTTTGTTTCTCCAAGAACCAATTCCGGTTGAATCACATAAACGTTGCTCTTCGATGCCGTTCCTGCATTATTCCGGGCCAGTATCTGTTCCACTTTCAACTTCAACGCCGCGGCATTTTTTCGGCTTAGTCCTTCCTGAGTGGGTGTACCGGCTACAAAGTGAATACTCTCCTGTGCAGCCATTCCTAAAGAAAGAACAGCAAACAATGCCAATAACACGATCTTGTTTTTCATTGCCTTACGGTTTACTTGATTGTTATCGTTAACCCCTGCCCCATGGTAACCACAGAAGCAACATAATCTCCTCCAAGTATTTCATCGAGGTATTTCTTCAACTCGGAGCTAAAATGAGAAATGGTATAAGCACGCCCTTGGGCTTCGTCCCAAATAGGCACTTGCATAGAGATATCGATCACTTTGTCGTTGCTACGACTCATATCGTATACGCCATTCAAGGAATGGGTCTGCAACCAATCTTCCAATAGTTGTTTAAAGTCATTATCGCCACCGGGTGCCGGTTGGTCGAAGTCCCAATCGGTAACAGATTTGGAGAGTACCATCTGAATGGCCATTTCGCGACCGTTCTTCACGATGTCATTAAAAGCAGTCTGCAATTTGGTAAAGAACTCTTCTTTGATTTTCTTTAGTGCATAATCGGTCAGTTTAACGGTATCAGTCGTCATATACTTACCGCTCTGAAAGGTTGCACTAGCCAGGTTGCCTGCTGTCTGAAGTTCGGTAGCACTCAGTTCAAGCGTCACTTCACTCTGGCGATTGGGGTGGGTGGTTGCGATGGCTTTTGCAGTCACAATAATGTCAGCACCCATGTTCTGTATCATCTTTGTTGCAGCGTCGGACTGTGTACCGGAAGTCAGAACATCATTCCGCTTAGCCCGTTTCAATTGGGCGATGAAGTCTTTAGTCTTATACCCACGGGTGCTGAATTCGCTGGTCATTTTGCTCACAGCATAGCTCAGCATCTGATTATGGTCAAGAATGGTACGTACATCTTCCCCTTCTTTGGTATAAGGAACTACCGTCACAGTAGGCAGCTTCACCTGGCTACCGACGGTACCTACCGCCATCGTAAGGTTAGTCTGTACTTTATTCCGGTTGAGATCCTTCTGCAAAGCATCAAAAAGTATAGTTACATCTACAGTCGCACGATAATTCTTACCGACTTTCACCGTATTCTCTGTTTCCGTATACTCCTTCACAAAGACGGAGTAACGTCCTTCATCAAAAAAACGGCGATCATAATCGGGCTTAGTAGTTGCTATCAACGGATTACCACTGTTTACTCCTTCTATTCCGGTATAGAACAAGGTATAGAAAGCGGATTTCAAAGCCATAGGTACAGCCTCTTTCTTTTTCTCGGCTATGCCTGTCGAACGAACAGAGAGAGTATTGCCCTGCTGTTGCAAGAAAGTGGCCTCGCTGGAATAATTCTGTGCATACCCACAGCCAAAAACATCCCCAATAGGAGCATCCAATAGTTTTTCATAATAGTCGATTTATTAATTGAACAAGCCACCCATCAGCGTCTGCTCACGTGAGATAATCATTATAGTCTGCCCGTCATTGATAGCTCGCATGATTTCCTCTCCACCCTTTTGGACTTTGCAAAGAGAAATATCTTCTCCTTCTACAGTCTTTGTTGTCAGGCGTCCGATTTCCTTTTTGGCAATTCTACCGGCAACTTCACGTGCCACATAAACAGTGAATTTTTGCGCTTCCTTCACGCCATGCATAGATCCGAGATTGATATAAACTTCTTCGGCTTTTCCTTTCTTCTCGGCATTCACTTCAAGAATAGTACCTTCCATTTTAAAGTATTCGTCTACAAAATCGCGCATACTATGTACGGCGTATGTAATGGTATTGGCAATAGCTTCTTCTTTGTTACCTCCTCTACCGCCAGTCAGTCCGGAATGTTGCAGAGTCTTTGTGCCCACCAAAGTACCATCTTTAGACCTAGTTACTTTCAATGTATAGGTCACTGCCCCGTCATAATGGCCTTTGCCCTCGCTATCTTTTTTCCAGGTAGCAGTCATGGAAGACACTTGCCCGGTGATAATATACTGAGCACCCAGTTCGTTCATTGCAGAAAGGCGGTCCATTTCGTTATCTTCGCCTGCCGAGATATTCTCAGACGAGCGTCGTTGCGCCTCAATACGTAATGCATCTTGTGCATCCACATCAATCAGGATGACGCGATCCATCTTCTGTATACCTTCAATTACACTGTTGCGCAGACCTTCTACCCATGCAAAGGGTACATTGCCCGAGCGGCGGAGGTAATCAATAAATACAGTGGGCTTCCCTTTAGGCTCATCAAAATTTTGAGCATATCCTGCCGCTACATAACATAAACAGAATACTATTAATAGAATCTTTCTCATAAATAGTGTTTGATTTTTAATTATTTGAATGTCTGCTTGATTTAATTTTTCAAAAATAAACATTTATTATCAACCCGCAAAAGTGTTGACGTTTATTAACTCAAAAAAGAAGACAAGAGAGGTATCAGGAAACTATCAGATAGTAGTACGATATTGTTTCAGTTCATCTCGCAAAGCCTGTGCTTTGCCATCAGTCAGCTGGTTCAGCAGAGCCCAGAAGTGTTCTCCGTGATTCATTTCACGGGTATGGGATAACTCATGCAACAATACGTAATCAATCAGATGTTTGGGCAATAGCACCAGAAAATAGGAAAGATTGATATTACCACGACCGGAACAACTCCCCCAACGCCCACTACTGGAATTAATCCTCACACTTTTATAAGGGAGGTTATGCTGCATGGAAAGCATGTATAGACGGGGAGGAAGAATGATCTTTGCATTTCGCCGCAACGCCTCCTCAATGACTTTGTGTAGCCAACTCTGCAGTCTTTCATCAGAGAAATCAGCGTCAGGAGGGCATATTATCTGCATCTCTCCCAGTTCTGAACGGGACAGAAAGCGGTCCCGTTGACCACTTACAAGGCTCAGTTTAAAGTATTCCGTATCAATCCGGTAATTCAAATCGATTAACGGGCGAACTTGTTTCTGTTTGGCAGCTTTCAGGCGGGGACGTAATTCTTCAATGGCATTTTTCAGTTCCTTTATTGGAGTACCGGGAGGCACAGTAACATATATCCCATCCTCTTTCGTACGGAAAGTCAGGCGCCGCGCCCGAACATTTACCCGGACAAACAAACGGCCAAGTTCCTCATCTTCAAATATACGTTCAGTTCCCATCGAATTCTCTTTGAATGGACAAAGGAACAAAGTTTTAGCCGAAAAGACAAGCAATTGCCTGCTAAAAGCGAACGGAGTGTCCGAAAACGAACACCCTGCAACTATAAATATTCGCACATAATCAGCACATTACATTTATGGCACAAATATTGAATATAATAAACCAATGAAACTTTCTTTCAAAAAAGACGCTTTGTCATGCAACTTTTTGGAAACTGTTCACGTCTAATAGATAAATGCTAAATCATAAAAACAAATGAATATGAAAAGTTTAACTACATTCCTCGCAATCGCTTTTTTAGCGTTTAGTACCACAGCTTGTTCACAACAACACACGTACAGTTCAGGCAATCTCTTCGGAGGTAAAACCATTAAAGCCAGCAAGAACTTTGTGACTAAAGATATCAGAGTAGACAACTTCACTTATACACAAAAGGCCGGTAAGCCCGATGTAAAAGTATATACTTCGGATAATATTGTAGACCTGCTGAATATTGAAGTAAAGGGAAATACCCTTAACATAGGCTTCAAAAAAGGTGTGAACGTATCTTATGACAAATTGGAAGTCAAAGTATCTGCCGAGAAATTGAACGGTGTCAGCATTGCAGGCTCAGGAGATTTTGAATTTGCCAATGGTTTGAAGACAGATGCTCTTAAACTTTCAGTAGCAGGTTCAGGAGATATAGAGGGTAGCGATATTACTTGTACAGACCTCGGAGTCTCCATTGCAGGTTCAGGAGACATCAATTGCAGCAATATTTCTTGCGGTGATCTTAAAACTTCCATTGCAGGTTCAGGAGACTTGAAACTGAATAATGTAAAAGCTACTTCGGCTAATGCATCCATAGCAGGATCGGGTACACTGATATTGAGTGGTAGCGCACAAGAAGCTTCATACAGCATTGCAGGTTCAGGCGATTTATACGCTGAAGGTCTTCAGGCTAATAAAGTTTCTGCCAGTATAAGCGGCTCGGGCGACATTAAATGCTATGCAACCGATTTTCTGAAAGTTCGTACCAGCGGAAGCGGCAGTGTAGGTTACAAAGGCAATCCGGAACTGGATATCCCAAAGAAAGGATTATATAAGCTCTAAACATATTGCATTAACTTTAAATAAAAACCTAAACTAGATTCTCTCTAACAAATTACCTATAGAAAGATGATTTCTAATAAAATGGCAAAAGGCTTCCGTGAGGAAGCCTTTTGTTCTTTAAACACTCTCTACCACCGGAGAGTAAAATCAATCAATCAATTAATAAAAATAACTGTGGTATATCTTACTTATCAACATTCAGAGTAGCCATGAATACCGTCTTATTCTCAACTTTATAGATGGTTTCTTCAGAAAGATTACCTGTTTTTTCTATGGAATCGAGCAATTTTAGAGTACTGTCGGGACGACTTTGCAGCAAAGAATCTGCTTGTATTAGAATGAATTTACTCCGATTATTACCATTGCATCCAATAAAAAGCATAATGCCTAAAGACATTATGCTGATATATAATATGTTTTTCATAGTCTTGCCATTGTTACATTGCATGCAAAGTTGATAAAAAAAGAGATATACTCCAATTTTACATAGGTTTATTGCAGTGGGGTAAGCAAATAAAAAGGGCGCTGCATCTCGCGGCGCCCCATCTATCTTAGTTAGTTTTTTATAAGATTTTGAGAGAATTGAAACTTCACAGCCTCGTTTCCAGTTGTTTTAATAAAGCACACTAACTATATTATGTTTAAAGCAAATGAAAATGTTATTTTAAAAAGCAAATGAAAAAACATTTATTCTCTGATTTCCTTCTTCTTATCCACACGGTGCAGACTATCCAAAATCTGTTTTTCGTGTGTCACGGCGGCATCCTCCGAAAGGGCAACCGATGGAGCGGAAATCTGTTTACCGATAGTATCGGCGGCGGCTATCTCTTTCACATCCGAGAAGAACGAATGTTGCATTACGTTGCCCAGTGAAAGAACCACTACCACTACTGCGGCGGCTTTGAACAATGGCATAAAGCGTGCGGTCAACGTCAGGCGACGTGCCTTAACTACCGGAACTTCAACCTCAGCAAGTACCCGTGCGTCGAAATCTTCGCTCAGGTGCTCTTCTTGTAAGAATTGCTGATATACAAACAAGTCTTTGTAACGAAGCAGATGTTCGGGAACATCGTTTCCGCTAAAGAAAGCACGTAGCCGGGCTTCATCTTCCAAGGAAGTTTCGCACTGCCAGTAGCGTTCTAAGAGTTGTTCTATATATTTAGAGTCCATAACCTTCTATATTTATAAACTTTTGTTTTACTTTTTGCCGCGCCCTGAAGAGGTTCACTTTTACCTGTTCCTCGGTCAGGTTCAAGGCGACCGCTATTTCTTTGTAGCTCTTATCTTCGATATCCCTCAACTGCATAATCTGCCGTTGTTTTTCAGGAAGTTCGTCCATCAAGCGGTGAATCAGTTTCATTCGTTCTTTGGTCACCAGCTTTTCATAAGGGCTTGATGCATCGGAGGCTTGCTCCATAGCAGGGGTCAGTTCCACGGTTTGAGCATCTTTCTTTTCGCTTCGGTCTATTGCGAGATTTTTTGCCACTGTCAGGCAATAAGCTTCCATAGAACCGAACTGCGTCCACTCTTCACGCTTGTTCCAAACCCTTATCAACGTTTCCTGCACGATATCTTCCGCTTCTGCCCTGTCGAACGTAATCCTCAAGGCTACCCGGAAGAGTTTATCTTTCAGGGGGAGAATGTCATTACGAAAGTTGATTTCCTGCATCTCTAATAAATTGACGGTTAAGTAATGAGAAAGTTACAGCGAGGTTGCACTTTTTTTGAATTATTTTTTGATGTGTGTTCCGCCATCGCCATTAATGGCTGATGCTAAAGTAATTACAACTTCGGAAACGCCTGCATTAATAGCTTCAAAAGAATTCTCCAACTTCGGTATCATGCCTCCCTGAATCACTCCTTCGGCAACGTATTGCTTAAATTCATCGGGTGTAATCTGCTGAATTACGCTGTCGTCATCGTTTTCATCGCGCAGCACGCCTTTCTTCTCAAAACAAAAGACGAGGGTAACATCGAATTCTTTTGCCAAAGCTTTTGCTGTTTCTCCGGCAATGGTATCGGCGTTTGTGTTCAGCATGTGTCCGTTACCATCGTGAGTGAGCGGTGCCATCACAGGAACTACTCCTTTATGAATAAGATCGGCAAGGAAAGTTTCGTTCACTTGCTTCACGTCTCCCACAAAGCCATAGTCCACTTCTTTCACGGGGCGTTTCACGGAGCGGATCACATCCATGTCGGCACCCGTAAGCCCGAGAGCATTTACACCACGTGCCTGCAAACCGGCCACGATGTTTTTGTTTACCAATCCACCGTATACCATCGTTACCACTTTCAAAGTTTCGGCATCCGTGATACGGCGTCCATTTACCATTTTGCTTTCAATACCCAATTGGGCAGCTAGTTTCGTTGCCGAACGTCCACCTCCGTGAACCAAGACTTTATAGCCGTCGATAGCGGCAAAGTCATCCAACAACTTGTAAAGTGTGGCTTCTTCTTCTACAATCTTGCCACCTACTTTGATTACCGTTAGTTTTTCTCTCATCTTATTTGAATTAAGAATGAAGAATGAAGAATGAGGAATTTGCTGCGCAATCTTATCCGCATGGAAATTCTTCATTCTTCATTCTTCATTCTTCATTAATACTTATTCCAAATAGGTATATCCGTACAATCCCGAGCGATAATTAGACAGGAATTCTTTTCCTTCTTCGAGTGTGATACGTCCTTCTTTAACAGATTGAGTTACCCAAGTTTCCAGTGTACGCACCAGTTTCTTCGGGCTGTATTGTACATAATCAAGCACCTCGGCAACGGTTTCACCATCAATCACCTGATCGATGGAATAGCCTTTCTCGTTTACAGACACATGCACGGCATTGGTATCACCAAACAAATTATGCATATCTCCAAGAATCTCCTGATAAGCGCCGGCCAAGAATACCCCTACATAATAGGGTTCCTTGCTCTTCAATGCATGCACCGGCAGATAGTGGGACATGTTCTTGGTAGAGACAAAGTTGGCAATCTTGCCATCCGAGTCGCAAGTGATGTCCTGCAAGGTGGCCGAACGGTCGGGCTTCTCATCCAATCGCTGAATAGGCATAATCGGAAATATCTGGTCTATCGCCCAAGAGTCCGGCAACGACTGGAAGAGTGAGAAGTTACAGAAGTATTTGTCGGCAAGCAGTTTGGGCAAGCCACGCAATTCATCGGGTGCATGCTTCAAGCCACCGGCTATCTGATTCACCTCACGCATGATGCTCCAATACAGACGCTCTATCTTGGCCCGTGTCTTCAGGTCGACTATACCATGGCTGAACAGGTCAAGAGCTTCTTCACGGATTTGCTGGGCATCGTGCCAAGCTTCCAACATCTTGTTCTGGTTCAGCGTATCCCATATACCATAGAGTTCTTGCAACAATTCATGGTCATCTTTTGTTATCTCCTCGTCGTCATCCCACTCCGGAAGTGTCGCTGTTTCAAGCACTTCGAAAACAAGTACGCTATGATGAGCCGTCAATGCACGTCCACTTTCGGTGATGATATTAGGATGCGGAATATCATTCTTGTCACTGGCGTCGACCAAGGTTGATATGGAGTCGTTAACATACTCCTGAATAGAATAGTTAACACTACCTTCACTGTTGCTGGAACGTGTACCATCGTAATCAACACCCAAGCCACCACCAATATCAACGAATTCTACGTTGAAACCCAATGAGTGCAACTGCACATAGAATTGTGAAGCTTCACGCAAGGCAGTCTTGATGCGGCGTATCTTGGTAATCTGGCTACCGATATGAAAATGTATCAATTTAAGACAATCTTTCATGCCTTTTTCATTCATAAAATCGAGGGCTTCGAGCAATTCACTGGAAGACAAACCGAATTTACTTGCATCGCCTCCAGAATCCTCCCATTTACCACTTCCAGAAGAAGCCAACTTAATACGAATACCTATATTGGGTCTTACATTCAGCTGCTTCGCCATTCTTGAGATAAGCTTCAGCTCGTTCATTTTTTCTACTACAAGGAAAATGCGTTTTCCCATCTTCTGAGCAAGCAAAGCAAGCTCAATGTAGTTCTCGTCTTTGTAGCCGTTGCAGATAATCAACGAATCCGAATCCATGTTGGTAGCAATTACCGCATGCAGTTCGGGTTTAGAACCGGCTTCCAATCCGAGATTGAATTTCTTACCGTGGCTGATGATTTCTTCTACCACAGGACGCATCTGGTTCACCTTAATGGGATAGATAATGAAGTTTTCAGCTTTATAGCCATACTCTTCCGATGCTTGTTTGAAGCAACTGGTTATCTTCTCAATACGGTTGTCGAGAATGTCGGGAAAGCGAACCAGCATAGGCGCGGACACATCACGCAACTGCAATTCTTCCACCAATTCTTTTAAATCGACGGATACTCCATCTTTACGCGGTGTTACCACTACATGACCTTTGTCATTGATACCAAAGTACGAAGTGCCCCAACCTGTTATGTTATACAGCTCTTCTGAATCTTCAATACGCCATTTTCTCATTTTCTGTTACTCTGCAGTTTAGTAGTTTTAAATATAGGGGAACAAAAATACATATAAATCTAATATATTTCGCTGATTTCCTTGAAAATTGCACATTTACAAGGAATTAAACACCCAAAAGGTTACGCAACTGTTGCACGGATTCCGCAATCTGACGATGGCTTTCCAAATGTCCTCCATCGAAACGGTAACGCGCTTGCGTATAAAAGGGTGCACGCTTTTGGAGTGTTTCGATAATAAAGGCAAGCAATTCTTCATCAGTTTTACCTTGTAGGATAGGGCGTTGCTGAGTAGCAATACGAAGACGCCGGAACAAAATATCCGGATGAACATCGAGAAATACTGTTTGCCCGGCCTTGTTCATGTACTCCATATTATCGTAGAAGCAAGGTGTACCTCCACCGGTAGAAATGATTACATCTTCAAACTCCCCTACCTCGTGCAGCATATTTCGTTCCAGTTCACGAAAAGAGGCCTCTCCCCGCTCGGTGAACAGTTCACGGATGGATTTGTGAAAACGTTCT
>OHGT01001319.1_pt1 | contig 11247 bp, 8 predicted proteins | sample 1567861 | NCBI WGS metagenome assembly OHGT01 (sample SAMEA3879533, study PRJEB24766) | human gut metagenome | biome: human-associated habitat; feature: feces | place: USA | collected 1985/1987 | reverse complement strand
TATGTAGAATGTTTTTTATAAACTTGCACCGTAAATCTTTTTCATCAAGAAACCTTTGTCTAAATTAAGTAAATTAACGAAAACTGAAAAACATTTTATCTCGTGGAACCAATTGTTTATACTTACGACGAAGCATATCAGGCCTCGTTGGAGTATTTTAAAGGCGATGAGCTGGCGGCTCGTGTGTGGGTTAACAAGTATGCTCTAAAAGATTCGTATGGGAATATTTATGAAAAGACTCCCGACGATATGCATTGGCGTATCGCTAATGAAATTGCTCGTATAGAGCAAAAATATCCTAATCCTCTTTCGGCACAGGAACTGTTCGATTTAATGAAAGGTTTCCGTTATATCGTACCGCAGGGAAGTCCTATGAGCGGTATCGGAAACAATTATCAGGTAGGGTCGTTGTCCAACTGTTTTGTAATCGGTCTCGACGGAGCACCGGATTCCTATGGAGGGATTATAAAAATCGACGAAGAGCAAGTTCAATTAATGAAACGTCGGGGAGGAGTCGGTCACGATTTGTCTCATATTCGGCCCAAAGGGTCTCCGGTAAAAAACTCGGCTTTGACTTCTACGGGTTTGGTTCCGTTTATGGAACGTTACTCCAATTCCACGCGTGAAGTTGCTCAGGACGGTCGTAGGGGAGCTTTAATGTTATCGGTTTCTATTAAGCATCCCGATTCGGAATCGTTTATTGATGCCAAAATGGTCGAAGGACGGGTGACAGGAGCTAATGTGTCGGTGAAGATTCACGATGATTTTATGGAGGCTGCCATTGCCGGAAAAGCTTATCGGCAACAATATCCTATCGATTCCGACGATCCGAAAGTAACGAAAGAGGTCGATGCGCAGGCTATTTGGAAAAAGATAGTACATAATGCTTGGAAGTCGGCCGAACCCGGAGTTCTATTTTGGGACACCATTATCAGAGAGTCTGTCCCCGATTGTTATGCCGACTTAGGTTTCAAAACTGTGTCGACCAATCCTTGTGGAGAAATACCCTTGTGTCCTTATGATAGTTGCCGTCTGTTAGCGATAAACTTGTACTCCTATGTGGTCAATCCTTTTACGAAAGAGGCTTATTTCGATTTCGATTTGTTCCGTAAACACGTAGGATTGGCTCAGCGAATGATGGACGATATCATCGATCTCGAAATGGAGAAAATCGATAAGATCATAGAGAAAATCAAATCCGATCCAGAGACCGACGAGGTAAAATGTACAGAGCTTAACTTGTGGTACAAGATTCAAAAACGCACTTTGCAAGGGCGTCGTACTGGTGTGGGTACAACTGCCGAGGGCGATATGATTGCCGCGTTAGGACTTCGTTATGGAACCGAAGAGGCTACCGATTTTTCTGAGAAAGTGCATCGTTCGTTGGCGCTTGCGGCTTATCGTTCGTCGGTTTCGATGGCAAAAGAGCGTGGGGCTTTCTCGATTTTCGATGCCGGTAGGGAAGTCGATAACCCGTTTATCAATCGGTTGAAAAAGGAAGACGAGGAACTATATCGGGATATGTGCAAGTACGGGCGTCGGAATATTGCCTGTCTGACTATCGCACCCACGGGAACAACGAGCTTGATGACACAGACTACATCGGGAATCGAACCAGTATTTATGCCTGTTTATCGCCGTCGCCGTAAAGTGAATCCCAATGATCCAGAGGTTCGTATCGACTATGTCGACGAGACGGGAGATGCTTTTGAAGAGTACGTGGTTTATCATCACAAATTCATCACTTGGATGCAGGTGAATGGTATCGAAGTGAAAGAGAATTATACACAGGAAGAAGTCGATGCGTTGGTGGCTCGTTCGCCTTATTATAAAGCTACGGCTAACGATATCGACTGGTTGCAGAAAGTTCGTATGCAAGGCCGCATTCAAAGGTGGGTGGACCACTCGATTAGTGTGACGATCAATTTACCTTCCGATGTCAGCGAAGAGATGGTGGGTCAGCTATATGTAGAGGCATGGCGTTCTGGCTGTAAGGGGTGTACTGTTTATCGCGATGGTTCCCGGTCGGGAGTTCTCATCTCAGCCAAGAAGGAGGAGAAGAAACCCGTTGCGGCTATTAATCAACCGGCCGAGACATTGGTCCGTCCTATCGAGTTGGAGGCAGACGTGGTTCGTTTCCAGAATAATAAAGAAAAATGGATTGCCTTTGTCGGTTTGAAAGACGGTAAACCGTACGAGATCTTTACCGGTTTGGCCGATGACGATGACGGTATTTTTTGTCCGAAGAATGTAGTCAAGGGAAAAATTGTGAAAGCTGTGAATGAAGATGGTACGAAGCGGTACGACTTCCAGTTCTCCAATAAGCGTGGTTACAAGACTACTATCGAGGGGTTGTCCGATAAATTCAATCCAGAATATTGGAATTATGCTAAGCTGATATCGGGGGTTCTCCGGTACGGAATGCCTATTCCGCAGGTATTGAAATTGGTTTCGAGCCTTGAATTGGATAGTCAGTCTATCAACAGTTGGAAAAACGGGGTCGAGCGAGCGTTGAAGAAATATCTGCCCAATGGGACTAAGGCTAACGGGCAGACTTGTCCTCATTGCGGAAATGAGACGCTCATTTATCAAGAAGGCTGTCTCATCTGTACGTCGTGCGGAACTTCCAAATGTGGATAATATTCGAGCAACAAATATAGACCAAAAGGCAAAAGCGAACTATCATAGGTTCGCTTTTGTTTTTTAGAAAAAAGGTATGAAGAAGAGCATTTGTTTTGTCGGAAAGTTCTTACCTTTATGATTAAAATATAGGATATAGCGATGAAAATAATATTCGAGATATATTATCATACTCGATGGGGTGAAAGTTTATTTCTCTCCGGGGACATAGATGAGCTTGGTGCAAATGAAGAGAATCGGGCTGTTATGATGGATTATCAAGGTGACGGCCTATGGAAATATACAATGGAACTTCCGGCCTCTGCAAAGAAGTTCCATTATGAATATCTGGTAAAGTCCGGGGAGGGAATTCGTCGGGAATGGGGGAGTCCTCATAGTTTCTCTCCGGGGAGGAATGCCTGGGAATATCGTTTGGTCGATCGATGGCGCGATGTTCCTGCCGATTTGCCTTTTTATTCATCGGCATTCATTCAAGGTATATTCTTTCGACAACACGCCGCTTCTGTTGTAGAAACGATAGACCCGGGGACGCTCACCGTTAAGGTTGACGCATCGCAACTAAGGCCCGATGAGAGGCTCGTTATGGTCGGCGACTGTCCGGAATTGGGCGATTGGGACGTTTTGAAAGCCCCGTTATTGAATGATTCTGCTTTTCCGGAGTGGCAGATAACCCTCGATGGGAGACAACTGAAATTCCCGTTCGAGTATAAGTTCGTTATCGTGCGTACCCATCAACGGGAAGTTGTTGCTTGGGAGACGGGAGAGAACCGTATTTGCCGGGAGAAACCGCAAAATCCTTCTGAGGCCGTGGTGGTTTCGGGACTTCGTTTCAACGGTTCCGAATCGCAGTGGAGGGGAGCCGGGACGGCGATCCCGGTATTTTCTCTCCGTACGGATTATGGGTTCGGCATAGGGGAGTTTATCGATTTGAAATATTTGGTAGATTGGGCGTTAAGAACAGGGCAGTCGTTTATACAGTTACTCCCGGTGAACGATACGACGATGTCGGGTACATGGCAAGACTCCTATCCCTATAATGCCAACTCTACTTTTGCTCTGCATCCTCAGTACCTTCGGTTACCCGAAGTCGGGTATTTGAACGACGAGGTGGAGCAAGCCCGCTTCGATGCGTTACGAGAAGAATTGAACCGGTTGCCCGATGTCGATTACGAGCGGGTGAACCGTGCGAAGATGGAATATTTGAGACTTTTGTTCGAGGAGCAGGGCGAGGCTACGCTATCGAGTGCCGGATTCAAAGCCTTTTTTCGGGATAATAGCTTTTGGTTGCGTCCTTATGCGGCATTTTGCAGTTTGAGAGACCGATTCGGAACTGCCGATTTTAGTTGTTGGGAAGAACATTCGTTTTACGATGAATCGGCCATTGCCGACTATTGTGCCGTGTGGAGTCCGTGGTATAAATCGGTCGCATTGTATTATTATATTCAGTATCATTTGCATGTTCAATTATCCGAAGTCAAGGAGTATGCCCATCGGGCAGGAGTGGTTTTGAAAGGCGATATTCCCATAGGAATCAGTCGTACCAGTGTCGATGCGTGGGTCAATCCGCAACTCTTTCACATGGATAGTCAGGCAGGGGCGCCACCCGACGATTTCTCGATAGAAGGCCAGAACTGGGGATTTCCAACGTATAATTGGGAGGTCATGGCTCGTGATGGATATGCGTGGTGGAAAGCCCGGTTGCGCAAGATGTCGGAGTATTTCGATGCTTACCGGATTGATCATATTTTGGGCTTTTTCAGAATTTGGGAAATTCCGTTCAATGCTGTTCACGGTCTGCTGGGACACTTTAATCCGGCGTTACCGTTCTCTCCCGAAGAGTTGCAGGGATACGGATTCCGTTTTGATGCTTCGTGGCAAACGGTTCCTTATATTCGGGAAGATTTTTTGGACGAGATTTTCGGTGCATATACCGGAGAAGTGAAAGAGCGGTTCTTGGTACATAAGGGAGATGGACGATGGGATTTGAATGTCTTGGTCGATACTCAGCGTAAGATAGTCGGATATTTCTCCGGGGCGAGTGACGATATGAGTATTTTGATAAGAGACGGGTTGATGCGGCTTATCGACGATGTCCTTTTCCTCGAAGATCCCGATCGTCCGGGGTATTATCACCCCCGTATCTCGGCTCAGCATACACATGTTTATCATAGCCTCGATGAAGATCAGAAGTCTTGTTTCAATCGTTTGTATGACGATTTTTATTACCATCGTCACGATGTTTTTTGGAAAGACGAGGCGTTGCGGAAGTTACCTGCTCTCATATCGTCGACCGACATGCTGGTCTGTGGCGAAGATTTGGGAATGATCCCGCACTGCGTTCCCGAAGTGATGGAGCGTTTACAGATACTCTCGTTGGAAATACAACGAATGCCTAAGGAGTCTTGGCGCAAATTTGGGGATACATGGGCTTATCCTTATCGATCGGTATGTACGACCTCGACTCACGATATGTCGGGAATAAGGGTATGGTGGGAAGAGGATAGAGCTCGAACACAACGATTTTTCAATGAAATTCTCGGCGAACAGGGCGAGGCTCCTTCTTTCTGTGAACCGTGGATTTGCGAGAAGATAGTCGAGTTGAATCTCTTTTCTCCTTCGATGCTTGCTATTTTACCGTTACAGGATTGGCTGTCGATAGACGGGCGGTTACGTCGGGAAAATCCGCAGGAGGAGCGGATAAATATACCGGCTCATTCCCGTCACTATTGGCGATACCGCATGCACCTGTCGATAGAACAGCTTTTGGAAGAAGGGGTATTTAATACCCGCCTTCGGGAATTGATTGAACGTAGCGGGAGATAGGGGCTTTTACAAGGCATATCCCTCGAAATCGTATAGCACTGTCGACAGATAACGTTCTCCCGTATCGGGTAAAAGTACGACGATTGTTTTGCCTTTGTTTTCGGGTAATTGAGCCAATCGGGTAGCTGCGAAAGCAGCCGCTCCGGAGGAGATACCTACTAATAGACCCTCTGTCGCTGTCAGTTCTCTACTGGTGCGAATGGCATCGTCGTTGCTTACGGGGATTATTTGATCGACCACGGAAGCATCGAATGTCTTGGGAACGAACCCGGCGCCGATGCCCTGTATTTTATGGGATCCGGCTTTACCTCCCGATAGAACCGGCGAGTCTTTCGGTTCTACGGCTACGATTTTTATAGCAGGGTTGTGTTTTTTTAGTCCGGTTCCTACGCCGCTGATGGTTCCTCCTGTACCTACTCCGGCGACGAATATATCGATTTTGCCTTCGGTGTCTCTCCATGTTTCTTCGGCCGTTGTTTTCGCATGAATGGCGGGATTGGCGGGGTTTTCGAATTGTTGCAGAATGATGCTTCCCTCTATCTCTTCATTCAGTTCTTTCGCCTTTTGAATGGCTCCTGCCATACCTTCGCTACCGGGAGTAAGTATTAACTGAGCTCCTAATGCTTTGAGCAGATTGCGCCTTTCCATGCTCATCGTATCGGGCATGGTCAGCCGATAGCCTCTTACTGCCGAAACGAATGCGAGACCTACACCTGTATTTCCGCTTGTGGGTTCTATAATTGTGGCATGGGATTTCAACAGCCCTTTTTGTTCGGCATCTTCTATCATAGATAAAGCGATACGGTCTTTTACGCTCCCGGCCGGATTGAAGTATTCCAGTTTAGCGACCAGTATTCCGTTCAACTCGTGTTTTTTATTGTAATTCGAGAGTTCCAATAGAGGAGTATTCCCTATCAAGTCGGTTAGACTTTTGGCTATTTTCTTCATGTTTATATGTTTATGGTGATACAAAGATAGTGCAAACGAGGGCAGGAGCAAATTAATTTGATGATATCGAGTGGGGCTTATATTTGTTTTAGTATTGAAAGTATGTTAATCTCCCTTTTCGATACGTTCGGTCTCACTTTCATGTGCGAATGTTTCTTTGATTGCAAATACGCACAAAGCTCCTGCGAATAACAGAATACCCGAAATCCCCAACATGACGGGCTGGCTACCGCCTAACCATCGTAGCAGAGAACCTCCTACTAAGGCTGCGAGAATTTGGGGAACACAGATCGTGCCGTTGAACAGTCCTAAATAGGCTCCCATATTTTTCCCCGAGATGGAATTGGTGAGGATAGTGAAGGGGAGAGCCAATATGGCTGCCCAAGCACAACCGATGAGGAAGAAAGGTAGGAACATCAGATAGGCATTGTGAATGAAAGGAACCAGTGTGAAACCGGCTCCGCCGATAAGTAGGCTGAGGCTATATGCCGCTTTTCTGTTTTTTATCAAGGGGAGAAGCGGGGCCCAACATACCGAGCCTATGGCTTGTATGGCGAATAATACGCCTGTCCAGTTCCCGGCTGATTGGTAGCCGGGAGAAGCAGGATCGGTCGAGTGCCAGACGTTGTCGGCGATGGCTCCTGTGGAGTAGGTCCACATATACATGAAAGCCGACCAACAGAAAAACTGAACGAGACCGACCGTCCAGAAAACTTTCGGAGCGTGGCGCAGTAGGGATATGAAATTATTCTTCTCTGTCAGTTCTTTGTCCGAAATTTGGTGAAACTTCCGGAACTCCGCAGGTGGCATTTCCTTTACCCGTATCGAAGAATAGAGGGTACACAGTATCAATATGGCTGCCCCTCCGTAGAAAGAGAAAATTACCGAATCGGGGATAACTCCGGGGGCTGCGATATTGCTGATGCCGATGTAGGTGAACAGGATAGGGAACAGGTAGCCGACTAAACTTCCGGCATTGGAAAGGAAACTTTGTATGGAATAAGCGAGTCCTTTTTGCCGTTCGTTGACCATATCGCCTACCAACATTTTGAAAGGTTGCATGGCCATATTGATAGATGTGTCCAACATCATGAGGGCTATTAACCCGAACCACATTGCATGGATATATCCCTTGAATGAAGCGGCATTAGGCAATAGGCACATGACTGCTACGGCAATGGCCGAGCCGGCGATAAGGTATGGAATACGTCGCCCGAAACGATTCCAAGTGCGGTCGCTCAATGCGCCTACGATAGGTTGTACGATAATTCCCGCTAACGGAGGAAGTATCCAGAAATAACTTAAATTATGCGGATCGGCCCCTAAGGTGGCGAATATCCGGCTAATGTTGGCGCTTTGAAGAGCATAGGCTATCTGAACGCCGAAGAATCCGAAACTGATATCCCATAGTCTTCGGAAACTTAAATCGGGTTTTACTCTCATTCCATCGAAAAGAGAGGAGCATTGGGTTTATTGTAAATCCGTTGTTCTGTTTATTCCGGGAAGGTCATGCCATACAGTTTCTCTATTTCCTGAGGCCAAAGGTTCTCATTCGGAGTTTCGAGAATCAACGGTATGTTATCAAAACGCTTATCTTGCATTAATCGTTCAAAGAACCCCATACCCAATACGCCTGCGCCTAAACTGTCGTGACGGTCTACACGGGAGTCGAGTCCTTTTTTTGCATCGTTCAGGTGCATTCCTCGCAAGTATTCGAATCCGATAATTCGGTCGAATTCCCGCCAAGTCGCATCATATCCTTCGGTTGTCGCCAAATCGTAACCTCCGGCAAAAGCATGGCAGGAATCTATGCAGACTCCTACACGACTTTTGTCCTCTATCCGGTCGATGATAACCGCTAAATGCTCGAACTTGAATCCTACGTTACTGCCTTGCCCGGCCGTGTTTTCTATAACGGCGGTAACCCCATCGGTCTTTTCGAGAGCCAAATTGATCGATTGGGCGATACGGGCTAAACACTCGTCGGTCGAAATCTCTTTCAAGTGACTGCCGGGGTGGAAATTCAATAGTTTCAATCCCAGCTGTTCGCAACGTCGCATTTCGTCCAGAAAAGCCGCCCGAGATTTGGTTAGCCCTTCTTCCTGAGGATGTCCGAGGTTGATTAGGTAGCTGTCATGCGGTAGTATATATTGGGGTGAGAATCCGTATTTTTCGCAATTCTCCTTGAACAGTTCTATGCTTTTTTCCGATAACGGAGGCGATTGCCATTGCCTTTGATTTTTTGTGAACAAGGCGAAGGCTTTGGCTCCTATGGCATGTGCGTTTACCGGAGCGTTTTCTACACCGCCCGCAGCACTTACGTGGGCTCCTATAAATTTCATGATTCCGGTCGTTTTTGTTCTTTAAGCAAAACTACAAAAAAAAGCCGATTGCTGCCGAGATGAATGAGTTAAGATTTGAGATGGTTCCTGAAAACTTCTTTATCTTTGTGAGTACGAAGATAGGATGCGGTTCGGTATAGCCAAATCGGAAATGGGGTTTCCGTTTGTCTCTGCTCTCACCTTTCGCTATCTTTGTAGTTACAAAGTATAGAGTATGAATAAGGTATATTATTGGATATTTTTTCTGCTATTGCTCGCCGGTTGTCAGGATAGAACGGATTCGTCGTACGTGATTACAGGAAAAGTGGTTAACTCGCTGACTGACGGGAATGTCGTTTATTTGTCTCATAGTAACGGAGATGAATTGGTGAATTTGGATAGTGCGATAGTCGATGGCGGAGTTTTTTCTTTTCACGGAGTACAGGAGGAACCGATTATGGCTTATCTGCGGTTTAACCGTTATCTCGATTCTTTGGCTGTGCCCGTGTTATTTGTGTTGGAAAATGGAGCGATGGAGGCGGTGATGGATATTTCGTATTCGAGTGTCGCAGGGACGGAGCAGAATAACATATTCGAGGAATATAAACGGGAGGCGTATCGCCTCGATTCTTTACGCCGTTGTTTGCATAGCCATTACGTCGAACAGGTGGAGAAGCGTATGATGGATGCCGGTTTGGAACAATCGATGTGCGATGAAGATTTTCGTTTGAGCAGCCAAGAGGAGAAGCTGGCCTACCGGTTTATTCGACGGAATCATTATTCACCGGCTGCGATATGGGTGCTGGAACAGATGCAAAGCCGTTTCGATGAAGATGAGTTGCGAAGCCTTTTGTCGGGATTCGGTGGGCGAAGCAAGAATGCGCAGATATTGTCCGATATTTCTTTGCGCTTGCGTAACGCCGATAAAGTCGAGCCGGGAAATCCGTATGTAGATGTTCCATTGATAGAGTATTCGGGACGGAAAGAGAATCTGTCGGGATATATAGGATATGCGAGATATACGGCTATTGGCTTTTGGCGTTCGGATAGCGAGCCTTCTTGCCGGGATATGACGAAATTCGGAGAACTGTATCGGGCGTATGGTTATCGGGGCGCGACCTTTTTGTCTGTTTCGTTGGATAAAAAACGGGACATATGGCGAGAAAAAGTGAGAACTTTGGGATTGCCTTCACATCACTGTGCGGCCGCGGAACCCGATGTAATCGAAACCCGATATGCTCTGGTGTCAGTTCCCAATTTTATGCTTATTGCCCCCGATGGGTCCATCGATTCCCGTAACCTGACGGTGACAAAGTTGGAACAGAGGCTGCAAGAACTGTTACCCTATCGGGCGAGAAGAGATACTGCTGTGTCGTCTGTACCGGATACCACTGGATTTGTAAAACGATTGTCAATATAGTTTGTCTCCACAATACTCGGCAATGTCGTAGTAATGAGATTTTTTCATATTGCAAGTATTGTAATTTGTCTAAAAATGGGAATCAAGGCAAAATAGAACTTCTGCCTTGACTCTACATAGAGATCCCCTCTGCCTTTAATCTTTGAGATTGGCGAAAGGTCTGTGTCCCCCGTGCTGTTCTTTGAATCGGGCGATGAGTGCGGTTTCGACCGTTTCGGGATCTTCGTCGGGAGTAGGTTTCCAGCACAACAGCAAATTGCCGGAATTTTTTATTTGCCAAATGTATCGGCCGCCTTTGTGTCCGCTTTTCTTTCCGGCACCGAAGTCTAAGTATTGTTTTAATCGGCTTTGAATGGTAGCTTTGCAATTTTTTAACTTTCCAGCTTTTCCGATATAGACCACGCATGTATTTTCTACCCAGTTGGTTTCCAACTCGGTTATCGACACATTGGGATCTTTCCCTTTAAAGAATCCTCCCGTACCGCGGGAGAGAAATTCGGGAATATTTTCCCCCGTATAGACGACCATATACACTCCGGCTGTTCGGGGGATTGCCGTACTGTCGGCTTGCAGTTGTGCTACCGGAATGAATCCCTCGAAACCGGCGGCTTTCAAATCATCGATAGTGTTGAATTTCATAGATGTATAATATCGGCACTATGGCTTTCATAGAAATTTCTTCTTGGCTTATATTATTCAAACGTAGTGCCTTTATATTGATTATATATTTCGTTGATTATACTGCTTTCAGCACTATTTAAATTGTAACCTTTGTATCTTTCATATTCTTTTTTTAATATGTCTTTATCCGAGGGAAAAATTAGATCTCCGTTTGTCATTATATATTTATTACTTTGTTTTTTTATGAAGTCACAAACTTTTATAAGAGCATTCCCTCTGATCTTTGGATTCTTTAAGTTCCTAGAACTTAACTCATCACTAACAGCTTTTTTGAGTTCTTCGAGTTTCATAATTGAAATAGGTTGATTTTAGTAAATAATATTTTGAAATTATGTATCAGTAAATAATATGTGTTTTTCTTGTCTTTTTAATTTTGGGTGATTATATGTTTTTATAGTAGATTCGTTTTAATAG
>OHGT01001318.1_pt1 | contig 11251 bp, 9 predicted proteins | sample 1567861 | NCBI WGS metagenome assembly OHGT01 (sample SAMEA3879533, study PRJEB24766) | human gut metagenome | biome: human-associated habitat; feature: feces | place: USA | collected 1985/1987 | reverse complement strand
ATACTCTCAATCAACTGCCAAGCCTGATGGCTTTCCGGATTGCGGAACACACTGCCGGCACATGGCTTATTTAAAGGTTGTGAATCCATACGACGTTTTCGCCGTGAATCCATAACATCACGAATCTCCTTTTGATCGCCTTCCTGTAATTGCAAACGGCATCCTAAGATCAACCAGTCTCGGTGCTGTTGAAAAATAGAATGACGATAGGCATAGTCTAATTCATCCTTACGCATAATGCAGATCGTATGTTCTTTCAGTACATAAACCTCTTGGACAATGCCTGCCATATCACTCTTATAAGCACCGGCATTCATAAACAAAGCGCCGCCAATCGTTCCGGGGATGCCACTGGCAAATTCCAAACCGCTTAAAGAACGCTTCATAGCCTCATGTGCCAACAAGATGATGCTTGTACCTGCTTGCACCAAACAACTGCCATCCTCTTCAAAATAAAAATCCGTAAAATAGCGATCCAGACAGAGAATCACACCATCATAGTCATCATCGCTGCATAAAATATTGCTACCTTTGCCAAAAATCTTTATCGGCATTTCTTCATCCTTTAAGATGTCCATAACTCTTAACAGGCAAAGCTCATTTTTTGGGTATATAAAATAACTGCAGTTCCCACCAATGCGAAAGGTTGTACGTGTTTTTAAAGACACATTGACTTCCACATCCGCATAGGGCTGTAATTTTTCTTTCAATGTCATGTTATATTTCACCTTTTCATTTCATCGCACCAGTCTAAAATATCACTGCTGGCATTGGGCTTACCGAGCGCCAACGCATGCTGATGCATCTCTTCCTTTATTGCCGGATGATCCATAATCAATTTGATTTTTTCATCCAATACTGTTGCATTCAAATCTTTTTCTTCTATCATATATGCTGCCTTTTTTTCAACCAGCACACTGGCATTATAAAATTGGTGATTGTGTGCTACGTAAGGGCTTGGAATTAATATGCTTGGTGTTCCCAATGCTGTGATTTCAGCAGCCGTCGTTGCTCCAGCACGACATATGATCAGATCCACCTTAGCAATGATATCCAATTGTTTTACATAGTCTACAACCTTAATGTTATCCTGTGGAAAAACGCTCTTCATTTCTTCATAATTGTTTTTTCCGCTGACAAACAAGATTTGATATTTGTTGTCGATCTTAGGTAAGACATCTTTCATAATGGCATTGATGGAAGAAGAACCTAAAGATCCCATAACCACCAAAATCAGCGGCTTATCCATTGACAGACCTAAAGAACGATAATATGCCTCATCAAATTTAACCTGGACAGCATTGGTTGCCCGTGGATTTCCTAACAATCTTGTTTTTTCTCTGCCAAATTCTTCAAAGCATTTTTCATAACAGATTACGATGGCATCCATATAATTTGCCACCATTTTATTCGATACACCAACAATGGAATTTTGCTCATGTATCATCGTTTTTACATGCTTTTTATGTGCAGCCAGCATTACCGGTGCACTTACATAACCACCAAAACCAATGGCAATGTCAGGTTTAAAATCTTCTATGATACGGAGTGCCTTGCGATAGGCCTTTGCCATCAGCAATAATGCCTTCATCTTATTGACAATACCACCTGTTAAACCGCTTGCATGCAGACCTTTAAATTGATAGCCGTGTGCAGGTACTTCTTTCGCCTCCATACGATCATCATTTCCAACAAACAAAATGTCAATATCGTCATAGCGTTTTTTTGCCGCATCTGCCAGCGCAATGGCCGGATATATGTGACCTCCCGTTCCACCGGTTGCTATCAGTAATCTCATGTCATCACTCCCTGTGATTTATTATACCATGTTCATACCGTATTTTTAAATAAAATTCGCTTTTTTCAACTTTCCTTTGCAATACTCATAAGCAGTCCCATACTCCCCATCATAACCATTAAAGAACTGCCTCCATAGGAGATAAAAGGAAGCGTAATCCCAGTTACTGGAAACAACCCGACAACTACACCAAGATTGATCATGACCTGAATAGCAAACAGGGAGGTAAGACCAATAGCAATATAGCATAAATATGGATCTGTACAATTTTTAGCAATTTTAACTCCCTGATAAATAACAGCTATAAATAAGCCAATTAGTAAGACGCTGCCGATAAAGCCAAATTCTTCCGCATAGATAGCAAAGATGAAATCTGTTTGCGGTTCGGGCAAATAAAAATGCTTCTGCATGCTATTATCAAAACCAACACCTAAAATCCCCCCAGGTGCAATAGCGAAAAGGGATTGTATAATCTGAAAACCAGCTCCTAAAGGATCTTTCCAAGGATCAATAAACGATGTAATTCGTGCCAATCGATAAGGTGCGCTTAAAATCAAGCCACCCAAACCTCCGGCGCCTAAAATACCTACGCGTACGAAATAAGATAAAGGAGAATCGGCCGCTAACACCATGATAACAATTGAGCAGACCATAACCAAGCCACTGCCAAAATCAGGTTGCAATAAGATCAAGCCAAAACCAATCATTACCAGAAAAGCGGGAAAAAACAAGTCTTTACGAAAGCTTTTAATACGATAGCGCTTTGCCAGATAATCTGCTACATAAATGATAATGGCAATCTTAAAAAACTCTGAAGGCTGGATAAGAAAAGAACCAACACCGAACCAACTACGACTACCATTACGCAAGACACCCACACCTGGAATCAATACCAATATTAATGCGACAACACATAAAAGAAATAAGCGTTTGGCATAGCGGCGCACATGCACTAATGATATGCGGCTGGCAACATACATCACAAATAGTCCAAGCAAGGCAAATACCGCCTGACGGCTCATGAAATATGTTGCGTCCTGGAACTTCGCGGCTGCCCAAACTCTCGAACTGCTGCCAACCATAACAATGCCTATGATAAGTAAGACCATGATTTCCAAAGTCAATAGTCTGCATTTTTTAGAAAACATAGCGCCACCACCTTCCCTTCATTGTATGCACAAAGGAAAAGAAAAAGTAGCAATGCTACTTTTTGCTTATCATTTTCTAATTATCATCTATGTAAAAACAGCTTCATTACTTATTCGATCTCTATTTGCTATTTGATGAAGCAGTTAGCATCTACTTCCCTTTTTTCACCTTATAGCTGCCATCCCATTTAACCAGTTTAGCATGAAGAAGATAACGCAGATCTGTGGAATTTCCCTCTTCATAGGAACATGTTGATAAAGTCACGATATGATCTTGAGTATTTAGCTTTACATTCCGTTTAAAATTGGATAATCCTTCAACCATATTTAAATATTGTTGCCAGCTTTCCTTTGTCGGATAGTTTAGATCATACGATGCCGAAAGATCTTTGGCTGAATGGATACTAAAAATTTCACATCGATAATTTTGCTGAGGTGTAAAAATATATAAATACGGATGTTTATCAAAAAATGCTTTTTCTTTGAATTTTTCAATATCTGTAAACATCGTCTTATGCCACATATTATGTCCATAGATAATGGTATTGCGATCTTTAAATTTCCCATCTGCCTGATAATCCATGAAAATGGCACCAGCATAGTTCTCTTTCTTTTCAAACGAATGTGTCAGATAAAAGGAATTATCACTTCCTTTTACGATAGGGTAATTGATATTGGTATCCGGTATGAGTATCCAGGCTAATATTTCATCATTTTTCTTTTTTAAAGCCTTCCAATTCACCGTAAAATCTTTTTCTAGATCATCTGGTATATTACTCAATTGTTGTAGCTCTATTTTCTCTTTTTCTTCCGCATGATTTTGAGAATATATATGATAGAGCTGATACCCGGAATAGATAAAGACGCCCAAGGCAATTAAAAATAAAATATCGTATAGGATCTTCTGCCATTTTTTTAATGGTTTCTTTGGCTTTTTCTTACGCATGCAGTATCACTCCTTATTGCTTTTTCATTTTATCATATTTCATAATGCTTTACTAGAAATTCTACCATAGGAACTATCGTAGTGCCAATTGCTGATTACTTAAGTACGATGATTTCACAGCCCTTTTAGGAAAACGTTTTGCCTTGTTTGTTTTACATCGATTCTTTGATCTGCTGCATCTTACTGATGCGGCCATTAAAAAGATACCATATTTACCAAAAAAAGCCTCATCAATCCTTTTGCATCATCACTTAAATCATTTGACATTGGTATGGAGCTAGCTTATACTACATTTAGATAGATTTCAAAATGAAAGAGGGTATGTTAGGTGCAAGTTCAGGAAGCATTTAAAGCTTTAAGTGACCCAACCAGAAGAGCAATTATCCTTCTAGTTAAGGATCATAAAAAAAGTGCAGGTGAAATTGTCTCACAGTTTTCCAGCACCAATGCCACGATTTCTCATCATCTTGCAGTTTTAAAAGAAGCTGATCTCATCCTAGATGAACGTGATGGTAAATTTATCTATTATGAATTAAATAGCAAAACCGTAAATGACCTCATTGATTGGCTAAAAGCTTTAAAACGTACGAAATGAAATCCGTATCGGTAATTGCTTACCCCTTAGTGTATATGCATTGTATTCTATTCTAATGTATATCGTAAATAAGGTGAATCGCTTCTTTCGAAGATAGTATGCTAATAGCAGCCAATATCATCATTGTTTATTTGCTTAACTTTGATGATCAGTTTAATGATGTCCCTAATCTAAACGCATTGCCAACGGCAATAGAAAGGAAAAAGATCATGATTGAAATTAAACATGTTACAAAAGTTTACGGAGGTACACACAAAGCTGTTGATAACATCTCCCTTACCATACCGACGGGAGAAATCATAGGCTTTATCGGGCCAAATGGCGCTGGTAAGACAACAACCATTAAAATGATAACAGGCGTTTTAAATCCCGATGAAGGAGAAATTCTCATTAATGGAAAAAATATTGTCACACAACCTTTAGAAGCTAAAAAGGAATTTGGTATTGTTCCAGATAATGCGGATATCTTCTTGCGGCTAAAAGGAATTGAATATCTAAACTTTATGGCTGATATTTATGAAGTTGATTCAGCAACCAGAAAACTACGGATTGCGCAATTAGCTAAAACCTTTGAAATGGAAAATGCATTAAATGATAAAATTTTATCGTATTCTCATGGTATGCGACAAAAAATTGTCATTATGGGTGTTTTGATTAGCGATCCTAATGTATGGATTTTAGATGAACCTATGACGGGCTTAGATCCGCAATCTAGCTACTCACTAAAGCAGATGATGAAAGAACATGCGGCAAAAGGCAATACGGTTTTCTTTTCAACACATGTCTTAGAAGTTGCTGAAAAGTTATGTGATAAAGTTGCCATCATTAATGCAGGAAGTATCATTTTCTTTGGTACGTTAGAGGAATTACAACATAACCATCCAAATTGTGATTCTCTAGAATCCTTATTCTTGGAGGTTATATCTCATGCGTAAGTATTTCTCACTTACCCGCACATTATTTAAAAATGCAGCAGGTATGGTTGCGGATGGGAAAACAAAGAAAATGCGGGTTTACCTGTTATATGGTTTTTTAGCTATATGTTTCATCCCTTTGCTATTCATGCTGTATTATATGTTTCAAGAAGCTTTTAAAACGATGGCTCCCCTGCAACAAAGCGGCAGTATTTTAGCAGCCGGTTTTCATATGACAAATTTAGTAACGTTTCTATTCTCTATTTTCTTGATTCCCGGTGTTTTTTACTTCAGTAAAGACAGCGAAATCTTATTATCCCTCCCCTTAAAGCCCCAAACGATTTTAGCAAGTAAATTTAGTGTTTGTTTATTATATGAATATGTGTTTACGCTCATCGTTTTTCTTCCTTTAATAGCGGGATATTTGCAGAATGAATCAGTTAGTATACTATTTTATGTATTCGTGGTCATCATCGCTTTAACCTTACCGATTTATCCTCTCGTTCTTTCCAGCATTATTTCCATGCTGGTAATGCGCTTTGTGCCCTTTTTTAAAAATCGCGATCGCTTCAATATGATTGGTGGTATCTTAAGTGTTGCTTTCGCATTGAGTTTCTCTTATTTTATGAATTCTAGCGGAATGCAGCAAGAAGATCCTTCCGCCCTAGTGAATTTATTAATTGAAGGTAATAATTCTTTGATTTCCATGTTTGCCTATTTGTTCCCTGCAGTACCTTTTGCATCCCATGCCTTAATCAGCCAGGACATCTTGCAGCTAGGCCTTTACTTGCTGATTTTAATCGCAGCACTTGCTGTTTTCCTTATCATGGGAAAATATTTCTATTTCAAAGGGGCAATTGGATTCGATGAAACAAAGAGCACTCGTAAAGTATTAAATGATGTTGAAATGAAAAAAGCATTAACACAGAAATCAAAAGTATTTACGTATACGCAAAAAGAACTGCGATTGCTTTTACGTACGCCAGTTTATTTTTTGAATTGTATCGGTACTTGCTTTATTTTCCCGATTGTCATTGTCATTTCCATCATGTCACAAGGTGAAAGTTTGAATTTAGCAGCCCTTAATCAAATTGATTTTAGTGGATATGCTTATTATGCCATCTTACCTGGATTAGCTATGGGCATGTTGATTGGTTGTATTAATATGATCAGTGCAACAGCCATATCACGAGAAGGCAGTAATGTCATGTTCATGAAGTACATTCCTATGCCTTTAGGAAAACAAATAATAGCTAAGATGAATGCCGGAATCATTGTCAGCGTTCTCACTATTCTCCTTTTATTCATTATTGCTTATATCCTCTTTCCAATGCTTCCTATCCTTTATTATATCATCGCTTTTATCAGTGCAATTATAGCTATTTTCTTGGGTAACGAGCTTTGCATTCTGCTTGATATGGCACATCCTAAGCTAGTATGGGAACAAGAGGCTGCTGCAGTTAAACAGAATATGTCCGGTATGATTGCCATGTTTGGGGGAATGCTAATAGCTGGCTTATTGATTGCAGCCTTATTCCTGCTTCCAAATGATCTTATCATGCCAATCTCCATAGGCATATGTATTGCCATCCTACTAATATCTGTAGTAATCTATAGCAAGATGGATACCATCGCTTGCAAATTATTTAAAAAGATATAAGGAGTGTTTATGAAAAAAATTCTGCTATATTTCGGTGATTATCAAGAGAAAAAGCCGATTCTTGAAACTATTCTTTCGGATATGCAGATTGCGTATCGTATCTTAACAGATACAGACTTGCAGCAACCAATTGGTTATCTGCTAGGCATACAGGATAAAGCCCAACAAGAAGTAACGCAAACTATGCATATGCACATTGATTTGATGTTTCTTGATGGGTTTAGTGATGAAGAAATTCAAGAACTGAATGCCCGCATGAAAGCGCAAGGAGTTAGTATGCCGCGCAAAGCCATGCGTACAAAACATAATGAAACATGGCGGTTAATTGATCTTTTAGAAGAAATCGAAAAAGAGCACGCATATTTTCAAACATTAGAAGAAATTCAGAAATTATTAATGGCAAGCAGTGAATTGCAAATGGATATATACACACCGGATAGTTGGAAAGCCTATGAATCCGCCTTTATCCAAGCATACGAGGTCTTGCAAAACCAAAGCGAACCAGATGTAGCCAAGGCTGCCTTAACAACCCTTACACAGGCAAAAGTGGCATTGCAAAAACGTTAAATAAAATAGCAAAAGCAGGTCTTATGCGTTCCTCCTGACAAAGGGCTTCTATCACGCATAGCACCTGCTTTTTTATGTGTAACCATCAGATTCTTCGAAAGCCTATGAAATTTTTATTAAATAAAGTTTTCTTCAGAATAAAAGTATATATGAATAAGATTAATAATTATTTTCCTGTTAATATATTGCTTCCAAATGCATCGCAGTTATTTGAAATTCTATGTGATAAATATGAATTAACGCATAATTTTAATAATGGCCTAAGTAAGAGACTAAAAATTGTATGCACAGACGATGTAATTAGCGACATAGCCCAAATTGAGGAGCATTATGACAATGAAAATATTAAGTATTATCAAATTACCGTTTGGGATAACTATTGTCAATTCTTATGGACAATCTGCTATTCTTCAATGGTCTATATGGATGAACTCATTATAAAGCCATTTCTTGCTCCGAATGCGGATCGTGATGATATTCTACTGGAAAAAGCTACTAAGTTGTTTGAAGCAGGAATGAGTTTATTTAATTCTGATTCGATATGTCGTGTTAATCGGAGCGTATTTTTTGAGTTGCCAAATCCAATTGAAGACCAAGATGATGAATATGTGAAATCAGCAAACCTCTTATTTGGTGCAAGTTTGTGTTTTATCTTATTTCATGAATATCACCATTTCAATTTAGGACATATGGATAAAGAGCACGTCAAAAATGATGAAGTTGAGGCTGATTATTGTGCATTTTTCTCAATGTATGGAGAACTATCTCTTGAGAAAAGAAAATACTTATCATTAGGGTGTATTATAGCTTTAGCTTCGCTATTATTCGCCGATAATACATTAGATGGAGGGACACATCCTGATCCTGATGATAGACTTGGGCGAATATTGAATAATATGGATGATTTGGATGAGCACGGGAAAGATTATAGTTATGGTATAGCCACGACAGTTTATAAGATGTGGGCATATTATTATGAATTAGAAAAAGTTGTACCAAAAGTCGATAGAGCTGAAAACTATAAAGAGTATTTTAACATCATTCAAAAGGCTTTTAATGACTATAAAAAAAGTAACTTCACCCACCCAACACATCAATCTTAAAGTTCTCTTTACCGAGCACATATACCAAATCCCTGCCCTTGGCTGTCAGTTGACCGCTGAGGGCGATTTGTATATTCTGGGAGCCTCGGCTGCCGGACATCATTCCCTGCAGTTTGGATAACGGCGCGATCACCTCCGGGTCGATACGAGCATTGGGGTTGTCGCCCACCATCGCATAGGTTGGCCCGTAAGCAAGTCCACCCTTGGCAAGTTTCGGAGCGTTCTTCTGGGCATTTTTGTTGATCAGTGCTGTCATCACGGCTGCTGCCGCAACCATTGCCGCACCGATGGCGATCGCCGCCCAAGGGTTGGCAAGCACCGACTTGAGAGCCATCTTGAAAGCGATAATCATCACACCGAACTCGATCAACTGCGCCCCGATCTGCTTGAGAAAACTCGCCAACTGCAACAGAATTGCCTTCATCAATCCGTCAAAACCCAAATCACCGGAAATAATCTGCCCAATGGCTTCAGCAGCCGCCTCGATACTTCCTGCGATAAAATTACTCAGCCCCGAACTCGTCACCTCCGCCCAACCATAAATCCCCTCGGTAACGGTCTTGCGGATCTCCATCATCTGTTGTTGCGCCTTGGTGATAATTGGTTTCAGATCGGGCAACTTCACCTCAAGCGCAGGCATAATGGGTTTTATGGCTGCCGGAAGTATCGGTTCAAGCGGTTTGCGGTTGAGCTGTTCGGGCGTGATGTTTTGCAGGCGGTTTAACTCCTCCTTGAGTTTAGCAATCTCAGCATTAGCGGCGGCAATATCCTCTACGGTGGCATTGGGTAGTAGCTTTTTCTTCTCCAACGCCTCAATCTTGGTGGTCAAGTCATTGATGAGTCCACTGCCACGAGTGGTTTCGGTATTGACCCCCTTGAGGGCGTTTGCCATATCATCGGCGATCTTTTTCGATTCTGCTTCGACACGTTGCCGCTCCTCGTAGGCTTGGGTGTTTCTGCGAATCGCCTCTGTCAATGCCTCCTCTTCCATTTTGAGGTTGTCGCGCCGTTTGCCTTTGTTCAGGGCGTAGGTCAGTTTGGAGTAGGGAGAGTTTCCCTGCCAAGGCGACTCCCGTTCATTGACCTCCTGGAGACGTTTGTTCTCTTTTAGTCGCTTTTCGAGTGTGCCGAGTGACAGTCCCTCGAACTGCGTGGTCATATCCTCCTGCAACTCTTTTTTGCGTTGGTAGGCATAGAAGAACGCAGCGCCCAATGCTAACACAGCGGCAACAATCAACCCGACCGGGGAAAGTAAGGCCGTAAATCCTGCGGCCAACATCGGTAGCATCTTGATAATGCCACCAATGCCGAATGCCAACGGCCCGATAGCGGCAGCGATACCTGCTACGATAACAATCACCTCACGCATCTGCGGATTCATATTCTGAAGTACCGCCACTACCTGCGACAACGCTCCGGCAATTTTAGTCACCACAGGCATCAGCGTTGCCCCAATCTGTTCCAGAAAATCACCCCATGAATTTTTGAGTTGCTGCAATGCGCCGAGTCCAACCTTGGCCGCCGCCTCTGCCTGCCCACCGTATTGTCGTTCCAACTCCTCCAAGATCAACCCTTGCGCTTCGGCCAGTCGATTAGTTTCGGCCAAGTGCTTAATGGTAGCGGTCTGTTCCTTCGAGAACTGAATGCCTGCACGGGAAAGTGCCGTCAGATTTTTAACCGGATCATTCAACGCCTTGCCCAACTGAATAGATGCCGACTTCAAATCACCATCCAACACGGTCGCCAGGTCGAGAGCCACCGCCTGTGTTCGTTTGAAATTCTCGCCTGCGATATTGGTAAAGGTGAGTAGTTGGGCGGTGGAGTCATTGAGGATCTTCTCATCCCCGAAGATGGTCTTGCCTTGGAGTTCGGAGGCAAAGCGTTTAAGTTGGTCGAAGTTGAGTTTAGCCGCACCGCCTGTCGATTTGATCGCCTGTTGTACCTTGGCTTCAGCTTTTGCCTGCGTGTCGGCCAACGAAAGGGATACCGCACCCAAAGCAACAAGGGGAGCTGTCACCTTGAGCGACATCTCCTTACCGACTTTGTCCAACCGTTTGGTCAGCGCGTCCAATCCTTTCTCTACCTGCTTGGTTTTTTGTTGGAACTCATACGAGTCCGCTCCAATCTTTATCAGCAGGTCGGCTATTCTTCGACTCATAGACGACTACTTCTATGGTTTGTGTTTCATAAACAGCTCCCATCCTTGCCGAACCTGCTCCGGTACGGCAGATACACCGTTCTCCAGCTTACTCATTGCCGACACCACCGGAATCATCTCGGCAGGATCGGCGGTATCCAACTCCACATCGGCAAAGATGCCGGAATGCTCAGACACAAACTTGATGTAGTTCTCCGTATGGTTTTCTATGGGCGGAGCGTACCTCGAAATCATCTGTCGAATGGTTTTGTAGCCGTTTTTGCTGTAAGTGTGTAATAGTACGAACATCGCCCGATAGCCGTAAGCCATCGACTCGAACTGTTTGAACGCTTTGTCTTTGGATGGAGTGATTTCTCCCAGGT
>OHGT01001313.1_pt1 | contig 11262 bp, 7 predicted proteins | sample 1567861 | NCBI WGS metagenome assembly OHGT01 (sample SAMEA3879533, study PRJEB24766) | human gut metagenome | biome: human-associated habitat; feature: feces | place: USA | collected 1985/1987 | reverse complement strand
TGGTTGTTATTGGTTACGGCTCTGTGAAGAAGAAAGATTTAACCGGCTCAATTACTTCGGTCGGTGAAAAAGATCTACAGAAAGGTGAAATTTCTCCTGACCGTATGATTATGGGCAAAGTGGCTGGTGTACAAGTAACGCCTAATGGTGGTGCTCCCGGTTCCGGTAGTCGTATCCGAATTCGTGGCGGTGCCTCATTGACTGCTAGTAATGATCCGTTGATCATAATTGATGGTATTCCTGTGGACAATTCGGGTGTAGCTGGTTCACCAAGTATATTAAGTACTATAAATCCGAACGATATCGAGTCTATGAATATTTTGAAAGATGCTTCAGCAACTGCCATCTATGGCTCAAGAGCATCTAATGGAGTTATTATCATAACCACTAAAAAAGCTTCTTATGGGCAGAAGTTCAAAGTTGACTTCACTACTCAGTTCTCAATGTCCTCCATTTCAAAAAAGATGGATTTACTTTCTGGTGATGAAATTAGAGATATTGTGAGCAACTATCCTAGAAGTACTGATGAATTTAAAGGATTGGTAGGCAAACATAACACTGATTGGCAAGATCAGATTTATCAAAATGCTTTCGGTACGGATAATAATTTGAGTTTAACTGGTGCAGTTAAGAATATACCTTACCGTGTATCATTAGGATATTTGAATGAAGATGGTATTCTGCGAACTGGTAATATTGAACGTTTATCGGGTGCCTTGAATTTGAATCCACGTTTTTTCAACAATCATCTTAAAATTGATGCTTCTGTAAAGGGTACTCGTATTAATAATCGATTTGCCAATACGGACGCTATCCAGACTGCTGTATCTTTTGATCCTACCCAACCGGTAAAAGCAGATGGATTCGATAAATATGACGGCTATTTCACTTGGTTGATGCCCGATGGTAACCTGAAAACACAAGCTTTAACCAATCCGATGTTATTGTTGAATACTTATGATAATTCATCAAATGTATCCAGAGTAATAGCTGCAGCTCAGATAGATTATAAGATGCACTTTCTGCCCGAATTGCGTGCTAATCTGAATGTCGGTTATGACTATTCAAAAGGTAAGGGTAAAGTATATGTTCCTGCATGGGCTCCTCAAATGGCATCCCGTGAGGGACAGAGTCAGGAGTATGGAAGTAATAAGACTAATAAATTATTTGAGTTTTATTTGAATTATGCGAAGGAATTTACGGCTATCAAGAGTTTTCTTGATGTCACTGCCGGTTATACCTATCAAGATTGGTTGACTCATTCTGATAACTATATTGACTATACGGCTAATGGAAAAGAGTTTAAGAAACCCGACTTTCCCTATGATGAACCGCGTAATACCTTGATTTCTGTTTTTGGACGTTTGAATTATACGTTGATGAATAAATACCTGCTGACTGCTACGATTCGTCGTGATGGTTCTTCCCGTTTCCATCCTGATAGTCGTTGGGGAATTTTTCCCTCTTTTGCATTGGCGTGGAAGATTAAGGAAGAAGGTTTTTTGAAAAATGTGGATGCTGTGAGCGAATTGAAGCTGCGTTTAGGTTATGGTCAGACGGGGCAGCAGGACATTTATCTGTATTATCCCTACTTAGCTCGTTATGAACAAAGTTCCAATGTGGCTCAATATCAATTTGGTGACCAATTCTACTACATGTATCGTCCGGCTGCTTATGACAGGGATATTAAATGGGAGTCAACTGAAACTTATAATGCGGGATTGGATTTCGGATTTTTGGATAATCGCATTACCGGTAGTGTGGATGTATATTTAAAGAAAACAAAAGATCTGTTGGCTACGGTTAGTGTACCTGCCGGAAGTAATTTTAGCAATCAATTGATTACCAATATCGGTAGCCTGGAAAATAAAGGTGTTGAGTTTACTTTGAATGCGGAAATTGTTAAGTCGAAGGATTGGAACTGGAATGCTTCTTTCAACATGGCATTTAATAAAAATGAGATTACGAAACTGACTTTGGTTGATAGTGATGAATATGAAGGAATACCACAAGGTTGGATTTTTGGTTCTACTGGTGGGACAGTTCAAATTCACAGTGTAGGCTATAACTCTTTTTCCTATTATCTGTACAAACAAGTTTATGATGAGAGTGGCAAACCGCTGGAAGGCGTATATGCCGATTTGAATAATGACGGTAAAATCAATAATAAAGATTTAGTTCGTTCCAAATCATCTGAGCCTAAAATGACTTGCGGATTTAGTACAAGTGTTTCTTTCCGGAATTGGGAATTGAGCACTTCATTACGTGGAAGTTTTGGCAACTATATGTATAACAACATGAATTCTGCTTTAGCTACTTACAGTAACATCCTGAGTCCTAGCAAAAGTATTTTGAACGCTCCCGCAAGTGTCCGTGAGTCTAACTTCTATCTGAACCAGCCACTTTCCGATTATTATTTGGAAAACGCATCCTTCGTTAAGATGGATAATCTGAGTTTGTCTTACAACTTTGGTAGAGTATTTAATAAGACGGTAAATATTCGTAGTACATTATCGGTGCAAAATGTATTTACTATTACTAAATACTCAGGTCTTGATCCGGAAATAGCTGGAGGTGTGGATCGTAGCTTTTACCCACGTCCACGTACATTTACATTAGGATTTAACATCAACTATTAATTAAGAAGACGCTATGAAAAGATATAGATTAAACCGATTTATAATGCCATTGGCAATGTCATTAACAATAACTGTTGTAACCACTTCCTGTTTAGACGATTTAGATCGTTTTCCGACTAACGATATTACTTCGGAAAAAGTATACGCTACATTTGAAGGGTACAAAGAGGTCATGGCTAAAGTATATGGGTCTTACTCACAAGTAGGTAACGATCTTGCTTCAAAAGATGATATAACGATGGGGGATGGTGCCTCTGCCGATTTCCTGAGATGCTTTTTTAATCTTCAGTGCTTAACGACGGAAGAAGCTATGTGTACTTGGACTGATAGTGGTATTCCGGATTTAAACTTTATGAATTGGTCATCCAATAATACTTTTATCTCCGGTCTTTATTACCGTGCTTTGTATCAGATTGCATTGGTTAATGAGTTTCTTCGCGAATCAACAGAAGGGAAAGTCGGCGAGCGTGGCATTACAGGGAATGAGGCGGCTGAAATCAAGTATTTCCGTGCAGAAGCCCGTTTTCTGAGAGCTTTTCAATATTGGGTATTGATGGACGTATATGGTAATCCTCCTTTTGTAGATGAAAATACTCCTATTGGCAAAGCACTGCCTCCGCAGATAAAGCGTGCTGATCTGTTCAAATTTATAGAATCGGAATTGACTGAAATACAGGATCAGCTAAAAGCTCCCCGTACAAATGAATATGGACGTGCCGATCAGGCGGTTTGCTGGGCATTAATGGCTCGTATGTATTTGAATGCAGAAGTTTATACTGGAACGAAGAAGTACACGGAGGCAATTACTTACGCTTCTAAGGTAATAAGCGCTGGATATACTCTTAAACAAAATTTCAGTGAGCTATTTATGGCAGATAATAATGTGAATAATCCAGAGGTGATTCTGTCTATTAACTATGATGGACAGCGGAACAAGAGCTATGGTGGACTGACATTTTTGATTAACGCTTCTTTCATTACGACTCGTGAAGATGTCCCGGGAATAAACTTCCAACAGTACTTTGGCATGGGTGGCTTGGGCGGTTGGTATGGTAATCGTTCACGTAAGGAATTGCCTGCAAAGTTCGATGCAGCGGATGGGCGTCGGCTGTTTTTTGGATCCAAGACCAATATAGATAATGTTAATGAGTTTACTGAAGGTTTGGCTGTAGCTAAATTTCGTAATGTGACTTCAACCGGCCAGAATGGGTCCAATTATGCGGAAGCCTTTGCTGATACGGATTTCCCATTGTTCCGTTTGGCTGAAATGTATTTGGTTTATGCGGAGGCTGTACTTCGGGGAGGAACTGGTGGCGATATGGTTTTGGCGATTCGTTACTTCAATAATCTACGTGAGCGTGCTTTTGGTGATCAATCTGCAAACGTCGGTACTATCTCTTTGGAAGAAATTCTGGATGAAAGAGCCCGTGAACTTTATTGGGAAGGTTTCCGACGTACTGACTTGGTGCGCTACGGACTATATACTTCCGGTAGCTATGTCTGGCAATGGAAAGGTGGAACAAAGAATGGTGTTGGTGTAAGTGACGATTTGAACCTGTTCCCGTTACCGGCAACTGACGTGATGGCCAATCCTAACTTGAAACAGAATACAGGTTATTAATCGATTATAAACGACTTAATCAGAATATATATGAAAAAGATATTTAATCAGAAAATAGGAACACTATTGTTTGCCACACTGCTGTTAGCATGTGAGAATGATTTGGAAAAGGTGGTAATGTCTCCGGCTAATGGTCCTTCCGATGTGGCAGTTGATACAGATACTCCATTAGTATGTTCTGCCGAGAATGCAAAAGACACCGCTTTTGTGATTACTTGGGGAAAAGCTGACTTTGGAGAAAATATATCTTCTACTTATACTTTACAGATAGATATAGCTGGCAATAACTTTGCAGAACCACAAGAAATTGTGGCAGGAAATAATGTATTCAAAAAGTATCTTACTTCGGATAATCTAAACTCTATTATGCACAAGTTGGGGCAACCCATTGATGTAGCTACTGATTTGGAAGCTCGAGTTATGGCAAAACCGATGGTACTGGGATCTTCTGAACCAACATTATCGGTATTATATTCTCCGGCAACAGTGAGGATGAATGTCACTTCGTTTGCGATGGCACCGCTTCATTTGATTGGTTCTATGTTCGGTCAATTCTTTGTTGATCCTAATGTTTGGGATATTGCTAACTATCGCTATGTCATGTTTCGTGATGATCCATTGGCTACCGATGAGTATACTGGGTACATTCGCGCTTTCAGTAATGTGACTTGGGTGGGACAGTTTAAATTTATCAATGATGGTGACTTGAATACCTATACGATGTACGGTAAGAAGGATGCAAATACTTTGTCGCTTTCCGGTGATAACTTTGAACTTTCTAAAGACGGTTATTATACAATTACAGCAAGTACTTCCAAATTGACATATACAATAAAGGAGTATGATATCAGTACGGCTTTGGAATATACTACAATGCAGCTTTCCGGCACAGCAGTAGCCAGCACGGTTACTTTAGAGCAGACTTATTATGATCCTCATATTTGGATTGCTGACGATATAGCATTAACTTCCGGTGAACTGACTTTCCAAAGTGGTTCAAATGTGTGGGGTGCAAAGACTTTCCCGTTTGGTAAAGGCACTGTTGGTGGTGAAGAAATCAAGGTGACTAAGGCTGGTAAGTATTATATAAAGTTCAATGACCTTACCGGACATTATGTGTTTTATCAAAAGAAATAAGAGATCATGACGATTCGTATCTTATCCATTTTTGTATGGCTCACATGCGGACTTTCTTTGACTATGCTTGCACAGAAGGTAGAGCGGGTAGAACCGCTCTGCTGGTGGGTAGGCATGAAAACCGACTTGCAATTGATGCTGTATGGTCAGAATCTAAAAGACGGTAGTGTGAAAGTTTTGCAGTCGGGAATGACGGTAAAGGCCGTGCATAATGCTGAAAGCCCGAATTATCTATTCGTTGATGTGGATATAGAGAAACCGGGAACCTATACAATTGAAGTTTCGCATGGTAACAAGAAGACAAAGGTTAACTATAAAGTACTTGAACGTCGTGCTGGTTCTGAATCCCGCGTAGGATTGACCTTGTCGGATGCCATCTATTTGATAATGCCCGATCGCTTTTCTAATGGTGATCCTAAGAATGATAGGGTAGAAGGATCGTTACAAGTACTTGACCGTAAGGGATTAGAAGCACGTCATGGTGGTGATATCCAAGGTATTATTAACCATCTGGATTATATGGTTGATTTAGGAGTTACGGCCTTATGGTCTACTCCTCTACTCGAAGACAATCAATTCTATCATCAGTATGCCATTTCTGACTATTATCGTATTGACCCTCATTTTGGTACTAATGAACTTTATAAAGAGATGGTGAGTGAAGCTCATTCGAAAGGGTTGAAGATCATACAGGATATTGTTCCAAATCATTGCAGTTCTGGACATTGGTGGATGAAAGACTTGCCTTTTACAGATTGGGTGAATCAATTTGACACTTTTACGCAAAGCAATTATGCATTGCAGACCTACAGTGATACACATGCTTCGCAAGCGGACCGAATGTTGTGCGGACATGGTTGGTTTGTGGAAAGTTTGCCGGATATGAATTTATCTAATCCTTACACATTGCAATATCTCACTCAGATGGCTATTTGGTGGATTGAATTTGCTGATCTCGATGCTCTTCGGGTAGACACTTATTTCTATATGGGACATGAAGGTAGTTGCTGGACAAAGAATATCCGACATGAATATCCGAATATGGAATTTGTAGGTGAGGTGTGGGGGAATGACCCCGGAATCATATCCTATTGGTTAGGAGATAAACCAAAGCATGACGGATTTGCCAGCCATCTTCCTAAAGCAATGGATTTTCCATTGGAACGCTCATTAGTCATGGGACTTTCTAATGATAATGAGGCTTGGGGAGGTAGTACAAAGGCTATTTATAACACAATTGCACAAGATTTTCTATATGAAGACGCTAAAAACTCATTGGTTGTCTTCGCCGATAATCATGATATTGACCGCATCTATAATATGTTGGGAAAGGATATAAAGAAGGTGAAAATGGCAATGAGTTTTATTACGACTACCCGTGGGTTGCCGCAAATCTATTACGGTACGGAACTCCTGTTTGCCGATGATCCTCGTGGTGGAGCGCATAAATGCCGTATGGATTTTCCTGGTGGTTGGGAAGAGGATACCATTAATCTCTTCAAAGTGGAAAATAGGGATGCTCAGCAGAAAGAGATGTTCGACCATGTACGTACTCTACTTCATTTCCGTAAGAATACGCCGGTAGTGTATAATGGTGAATTGATGCATTATGTGCCCAAAGATAATGTTTATACCTATTTCCGTTACAACGATTCGGAGTGTGTTATGGTGATACTTAACGGCTCCTCCCAAGCACATGCAATTGACTGGAATCGGTTTGATGAACGGTTGGCTGGTAAAACAATAGGTTATGATGTACTTGCTGATCGTAGGTTGACTAAAGGCGAAAAAATAGAAATAGAGAGTAATGGCTCGATGATAATCTATTTTAAATGATTGTTTTTTACTGGATGGATTCTATTAAATTTTAATGTAAAATAAATATGGCAGAATTGAACTTACTTTTTGAAGCAATCCTCAAAGGAAAGCAGAAAGATGCAGTTGAAATTACTCAACAGGCAATTAAGGATGATGTGGCTCCCAAAGAGTTGATTGATAACTATCTGATAAAAGCGATGGAGGAAATAGGCAGTCGTTTTGAACAACAAAAGGCTTTTGTTCCTGAGTTGTTGATGGCAGGTCGTGCTATGAAATCTTCTCTTTCTCTGCTTCAACCTTTACTGAAGGGAGAAGACGAGAAGTCTAATTTGGGAACGGTAGTTATTGGAACCGTGAAAGGTGACTTACACGATATTGGCAAGAACTTGGTTGGCTCCATGTTCGAAGGATGTGGCTTTCAGGTCATAGATTTGGGGGTGGACGCTGATTCGGATAAAGTGATTTCGGCGGTAAAAGAGCATAAACCAGATGTCATCGGACTGAGTGCACTTTTGACAACTACTATGCCCTACATGAAGACTATTATTGATGCTTTGGAAGAAGCCGGACTTCGCCAACAAGTGAAAGTGATGGTAGGCGGAGCACCCGTAAGTGCAGGTTTCGCAGCTGAAATAGGTGCGGACGGATATAGTGATAGTGCTAACTCAGCAGTAGTGAAAGCAAAAGAATTATTAGGTATAGCTCATTCATAAATAGAAGTATATGTCTGAAACAAACAACCTTCCGATAGAAGTAGATATTGTATCCGGTTTTTTAGGAGCTGGAAAAACAACGTTGATTCGCCAACTGATTGACGAAGGACTGTATGCAGACAAACTGATTGTATTGGAAAATGAGTTTGGTGTAATTAATATCGACAGTGAAACTCTGAGTGCTACTGGGGTAGAAGTAGAGAGCATCATTGCTAGTTGTATTTGTTGTAGCGGTGCGGATACACTTGTTGACAAGCTAACCGGAATAGCGGCGGCTCATGCCCCTCGCAAATTGCTTGTTGAACCTACCGGAGTAGCCCGTCTGTCTGATGTTCGTCGCGTTTTCCAATATCCTATGGTAAGAAGCCTTTATCGATTGAATAAGGTTGTTACGGTAGTAGATGCTCTAAACTATTCCGTATGGATGAAGGTTTCCAAAGAATTTTTCTATGACCAAATTCGGTTCAGTGACTTTATCTACGTAAGTAAAGTTGAAGAATCACAGCCTGAGCAGGTGGCTGAACTGATGGACTTATTAGGTAAAATCTCTCCGGATTGTCCTGTATTTACTAATATCCAAATTTTATTGGATGTTTGGCGAACAGGATTTGAAAAGGGAGTTCATCAACCTGTATATAGTGTTCTAGGAAAGCATGGTGGTAATTTTGAATCCATTGCTATTGAATTTTCTACTAGGCTGGACTGTAACGCATTACTTCAACTGCTCAATAAAGCTCAGGGAGGAGAATTTGGGAATATTTATCGTATAAAAGGTGGTTTTCAGGATGAGACTGGAGCGGGCTTCACCCTTCATTGGGTTGGAGACCGTTATCAGTTGATTCCCTCTGGCGATGACGTGGTTCTATCCCCTAGTCTCTGTATTATTGGTTGTAATTTGGATAGAGATTCTCTGTATCGGGAGTTTGAATTAATTAAATATGAATGATTTAAAAAAATAACGAATATGAAAGACAGGAATATGAATCAATGGGTGGATAGTGTGTTGTCTGATAAAAAGAGAATAGCGATCCCCATTATGACCCATCCGGGTATTGAACTGATTGGCAAAACGGTGTACGAAGCAGTGAGTGATGGTCAAGTACATTTCGAGGCAATTAAAGCTTTGAATGACAAATACCCTTCCGCAGCTTGTTCGGTAATTATGGATTTGACGGTAGAGGCTGAAGCTTTTGGAGCTAAAGTAGATTTTCCGAAAGACGAAATCCCCAATGTGATTGGGCGTTTGGTTGCCGACTATGAAGGTGTGGAAAAGATGGAAATTCCTGATATGTCAAAAGGCCGTTTACGGGAATATTTGAAAGCGAATCGTCTGACGGCAGAGGCAATTACAGATAAGCCGGTTTTTGGAGGAATGATTGGTCCATTCTCGTTGGCAGGTCGTTTGTTTGATATGTCCGAGTTTATGATGGCATGCTATTGTGAACCTGATACGGCTAATTTACTATTGGAGAAGTGTACAGAGTTCTTAACCATTTATTGTTTGGAACTAAAGAATCAAGGGATACAGGGGGTGGTTATTGCCGAACCGGCTGCTGGTTTGATGTCTAATGATGGGTGCGACGAATTTTCTTCGCTGTATGTAAAAAAGATTGTAGATGCAGTACAGGATGACAACTTTGTTGTAATTTTACACAATTGTGGTAATACAGGACATTGTACGGAAGCGATGGTAGCTACCGGTGCCCGTGCTTTCCACTTTGGAAACAAAATAGATATGAAGAACGCGCTAAATGATTGTCCGGCTGATGTACTGGTAATGGGGAATCTTGATCCTGTAACTCTTTTTAAATCAGCCACGCCTGAAGTATTGAAAGAAGCAACCTTAGAACTTCTTCATAAGGCGGAAGGGTATCCCAACTTTGTGTTGTCATCTGGATGTGATGTACCACCACACACTCCTCATACTAATATTGAAGCTTTTTATGCAGCCTTGGAGGCATATAATCAATCAGTCTGAGAAATATGAAGAAAGTTGAATTCTTTGATTGTACAATTGCCGATCTCTCTTGGGATATCCGTGAAATATATTTATTAATGGGATATGGCTCTCATATCCCCGACGAGGGGGTGCGGCAATTAATACAGGAAATACTGGACGAGTTGAGTCATCGGTTAGTACCTCATTATGGTTACGTCCTTGTTGACGGAAATGTACCTGAGCGTGGGAAACTTCTGTTGGACAATCAATTATTCAATCCTGGTGCAATCATATCACATGCTATGAAAGGAGCTGAGAAGTATGCAGTTTTTACTGCTACTATCGGTGAAGAGTTCGATAACTTCAGCCGGCAACTGAAAGCAGAAGATGATATTCTCCGTGTTTTCATTGCTGATGCGTTGGGCTCCGTGTTGGCCGAAGCTACTGTTACTTTACTTATGAAGCAGTTGGAAGTAATGGCAGATAAGGAAGGTATGCACATTAGCAATAATTATAGTCCCGGTTATTGTGATTGGTTTCTTGCTGAGCAGAAGCAGCTATTCAGTTTTTTTCCCGAAGGCAGTACAGGTATTACTTTAACAGATTCCTGCTTGATGCTCCCGGTCAAGTCGGTTAGCGGTATTGTTGCTCTTGGAAAAGATGTTAAGCGAAGGGAATATGGTTGCAATATCTGTAAGATGGTGAATTGCATCAAGAATAAGAAAAAATGAAAGACTACTTTAAACAAATTAATGCCATGATAAAGAAATTAATAATAACAAGTTTATTGGTCATATCCGCGGCGGGTACTTTTGCACAGATGCTTGCTGATAAAGAAGCAGAGATGGATAAGTTTATTACCAGCCTGATGAGTAAAATGACATTGGAAGAAAAAATAGGACAGTTACACCAGATTTCCGGTGGTGACGTCGTTTCCGGAGAACTCTCTAGTGATGGAAATAAGACTGCGCAACAGATTCGTAATGGTGCTGTTGGTTCTATGCTGAATGCTAAAGGAGTGGAAAAAGTCTATGCTTTGCAAAAGGTGGCGGTTGAACAAAGCCGTTTGAAAATTCCTTTGATGTTCGGCATGGATGTTATTCACGGTTATGAGACTGCTTTCCCTGTTCCTTTGGCAATGGCTTCTACCTGGAATATGAAGCAGGTTGAGACAATGGCGCGTACAGCAGCCGTTGAAGCCAGTGCCGATGGAGTATGCTGGACATTTAGTCCAATGGTGGATATTACTCGTGATCCTCGTTGGGGACGTATTGTGGAGGGGGCCGGAGAAGACCCGTTCTTGGGTGGAGCGGTGGCAAAGGCAATGGTTAAAGGCTATCAGGGAGAGCCGGGTTTTGCTACTAATACGCAAATACTATCTTGCGTGAAGCACTT
>OHGT01001309.1_pt1 | contig 11316 bp, 10 predicted proteins | sample 1567861 | NCBI WGS metagenome assembly OHGT01 (sample SAMEA3879533, study PRJEB24766) | human gut metagenome | biome: human-associated habitat; feature: feces | place: USA | collected 1985/1987 | reverse complement strand
GGCACGATATCCGATGCGATACTTACCGCCACGATGTCGAGCAGCGGAATCAGATGATGAAACTCGATGCCGTTGCTGATGGCGAACGCCTGCATAAATTTGAAACCGACCCCGCAACCGGAAAGGTGTGTGTACGGATACGTATTGTCCAAGCGTTTGGCGTTCAATATAGCTACGGCAGGCGGGAGAATATCATCCGGTACGTGATGGTCGCAGATGATAAAATCGATCCCTTTGCTTTTGGCGTAAGCTATTTTTTCTACGGCTTTGATGCCGCAGTCGAGAGCGATGAACAGCGTGATACCGTTTTCGGCGGCATAGTCGATACTTTTGTCGGAAATACCGTATCCCTCTTCATAACGGTCGGGGATATAGTAGTCGAGTCCCGAATAATAGTTTTGTAAAAACTTATATACCAGAGATACGGCAGTCGTCCCGTCTACGTCGTAGTCTCCGTAAATCATAATTTTTTCTTTACTCCCTAATGCACGATTAAGCCTAACTACAGCTTTTTCCATATCTCTCATTAAGAACGGGTCATGGAGATCGGACAGCTGGGGCTTGAAAAACTTCTCCGCTTCGGCGGCAGAAGTAACCCCTCGTTGAGCGAGTAGCTTACAGAGTGCAGGGACCTTTGGATATCGGTCCCCTAATGTCCGGGCTATTTGTTGTTCGTTTGATGTAAGGGGTAAGTAATTCCATTTACTTATCATTTATATGTTTTTTATTTTTTATCTGTCTTAATGCCTCATTATATAATCGAGAAAGATATTTTCGACGATATAACCGGGAAAGTGTACGAGGTAGGATTACCTTAAATTCCTTACCCTCATGAGGCTATCGCGGTGAGAAGGAGATGTATTTTTTACAGACAATCCTTTTACACCTTATTATTGCCGTAAAGTTATAAAAAGACATTCAATGTTGAGCCGTTTTTAGGAATTAAAATTATAAATCTTCAAATTTTTAACCTCCTTCAAACAATGAGTGTAAATAGTGTTATGGCGTTAGTAATAATTCATAGTCCACGACATCTAACCATCGGTCGAATTTTAGTCCCACTTTTTTGAAATGGGATACTTGTTTGAATCCGAGTCTGATGTGGAGTGACTTGCTGGCTATATTGTCGTCTGTTATGCAAGCTATCAATGCGCGATAATTTTTGTTACGGCACTCTTCGATTAATTTTTGCATGAGCAGAGTTCCTATGCCTCTGCCTGTGTATGCGGGAGATAAATAAACGGTTGTTTCTGCTGTATATCGGTAAGCAGCTCTTTCTTTCCATGTATGGGCATAACAGTATCCGACCACTATGCCGTCTGTTTCATAGACAAGATAGGGATATTTCGACGATATTTGCACGATACGTGACAGCATATCTTCTTCGGTTAAAGGTTCGGTTTCGAATGAAATTATGCTGTTTGTGATATATTCGTTATAAATTTTCGTGATTGCTGTGGCATCTTGTGGCTTTACGTCTCTTATCATTGTTTCTCTGTTTTACGATACGGATATATAAAGAATCGGTAAACTGTTATATACGTGGGTTCGTGTTTTATAAGAAAACGAGAAAGGGGCAAAAATTTATTCGCCCCTTTCTCGTTCGATACGATGATTATTGATTGTCTTGTATCATGTGTACATCTACTTGCGGATAAGGGAAGTGCAGCCCGTATTTGTCAAACTGTTTGTAGACTTGTTCGTTAAAGTCGAAGAATACTCCCCAGTAATTCTCGGAAGCTGTCCATACTCGTACGGTTATTTCGATCGCACTATCGGCTAGACTGCTTAGGACTACAAACGGAGCCGGGTCATCGAATACTCGTTTGTCTGCTGCAAGCAGTTCGAGAATGGCTTTGCGAGCCGTATCGAAATCGTCGCCGTATGCGATGCCTATTTTCCAGTCGACACGTCGGCGTCCCTCTTTGGAATAGTTGTTCAGGCTGCCTGTCGATAATCCGCCGTTGGGTATGATAATCGTTTTGTTATCCGGTGTATTGAGTATGGTATTGAATATCTGTATTTCCTTTACGGTTCCCGAATAACCTTGCGCTTCGATAAAATCTCCGACTTTATAGGGTTTGAACAGAAGTATCATGACCCCTCCTGCGAAGTTTTGAAGCGTACCGCTCAAAGCCATACCGATGGCAAGTCCGGCAGAGGCGAATATGGCTAAAAACGAACTGGTGTTGATACCGAGTATTCCTATCACGATAACGATGAGAATAAGCATCAAGATGATGCGTATCAAGCTGAGTAGAAAGGTCCGCAGGGACAGTTCGACGTTACGGCGTATGAATGCTTTGGAGATAAAATGATAGATACGGTTGATGATCCACTTTCCGATAAAAAATACAGCCAGTGCGATAGCTATTTTTACTGCTCCGTGTAATATGGCACTGATGGCTTGTTCCATGAATTGCTGGAACGATAGAGACGAAAGTGCCGATAATTTTTGTTGCCACGTTTGGGCGATCTCTTCCGGAGCCGGAACTTCTGGCGTTTGAGCCAGTAAGGATTGTAAAGAATTGAAAATTGACATTATGAATAGAATTAAGAGTTTAATTATTGTCGGGATAGACTCGTTTGTACCAATCAAGGGTCGTATAATATCGGTCGAGGGTCGTGTTTCCTGTTCCTAAAATGTAGCAGCTCAGGCCGCAATGTTTGTAAATGGAGACATCTCCCATGACCGAAGGGGTTGCCGCATGGTAGAGTATGGCTTGGGAGAGGGCTTGCTCCAACCCTGTATTTTCATCGGGAGTAGCGATTTGCGATAGAAAATCTTGTAAGTCAAAACAAATATATGGCGGTTGACGATCGAAATGTTGGATATTGGAAATATCGGGCATGGCATCGTTTCGATGAGCCTCGAAAATTTCATGGATACTATCGGCTAATGCTTCCAATCTATGGCAGTCCACCAATCCCACGGTAGATGTGCGATATGCTCCGCTTTGAGCATTGTAATAAGTATAGATTGTATTGCAAACATCTTTGAGATCGAGATGATAATCGAATAGTTTTGGAATGGTCAACGAGTAGGGCATTCCGGCTCCTAGAACTTCGGCTGCCGATCCTATATAATAATCGGTCTTGTTTCGTAATTGATAGGCACATTCTATTCCACCCATGAAACAAACGTCCGTGAGAATGAAGTGGAATTGTTTATCGGGTATAGCTTCTGCTAGTTCGTCTATTTCCATATAATTTTTTCCGTCTTGCCCGAAAGAGCGTGTGGGCAATTCGTACCGTCGAGCCGGTGAAAGAGCTAACGAGGAGTTTCCCGGAGCCCAGCCGGTGCTGTGAGACCAAAGTATCAATCCGTATTCTTTCGCTGGAAATAGTTCTTTCGTTTCGTCGATTACCGAACGCATGACTTCCGTGGTAGCCGAGTTACGGTCCGGGTATTCCTTTATAATCGCTTTTTCAGCCGAACCAGATTCGTTTTTCTTAATCTGTATAAGCTGGGGATTTGTATCGTATCCGTCGCGGTAAATAATGAGATTTCCTCCATTTAGACCTCCCGATGCAGCGACTTGTAACATGTCGTTGATATTTTGCGTATCGAAACGGTATGTCGATCCTAAGTTGTTGTTCGACAACATATAAATCAGTACCGTACGGTTTACAGGTCCTTGTTCCGGTTCATCTTCGTTGGCGCATCCCGAAAACAGAATGACAATTCCTAAGAAGAGGATAATCCGATGACTGAATAAAATACTATATATAAATTTATGATTACTCATCATTTGCAAAATTAACAGAAAAATTTAGAATGTCTGTTGCTTTTGATTCGTTTTTGCATATCTAATATGTGAATGTAACGTCTAAACCCGTACCTTTGTTATATAAAATATGGGATATGAAAAATTTTTTGGTTCTCGTTTGTGTGGTAGGGTTACCCTTTTATGTATTGTCACAGTCCTATTATCAATGGGTAGAGAGGGCCGATAGTTGCATCAAGGCGAAAGATTGGGCGGGAGCAGAGTCGGCATTGGTAAGTGCGTTGCGAACCGAGCCCGCGAATGGGCAAAATTCGTTGCTTATGTCCAATTTGGGTACGGTACAACGTTATGCAGGTAATTATGAAGCTGCACTTCGGAGTTATACGAATGGATTGTTGATGACACCTCATTCGGTCACTTTGTTGCGGAATCGGGCGGCTCTTTTTTCCGAAATAGACAGTATAGATCGTGCCTATCAGGATTATAGCCAGATACTGTTAATCGACGATACCGACGAAGATGCGCTGTATCACAGGGGACTGATTGCATTGGAGCGGGGAGATACGATTTCGAGCCGTGCCGATTTTGAACGAATCTTGAAATTGAATCCGGCGAGTGCCAACGGTCGCATAGGTTTTGCTTCGTTGTTGAAAGTGATGGGTTATTATCCCGAAGCCATAGAGGTCTATTCGCAGGTAATTCGGGTAAATCCCGAAAAGGAGATACTCTATGTAGGGCGGGCGGAAGCCTATTTGTTCGCCGGACAATATGCCAAAGCCGATAAAGACATAGAAAAGGCTATCGAGTTGGCTCCCGATGACCCGGTAGTATATGTATTGAGGGCGTTGGGCAAATTGGCGAGGTATGAAAGAGAATCGGCGAAGGCCGATTTGAAACGAGCCGTGGAACTTGGTTATGATTCCAAAGAGGCCGAGCGTTTATTGGAAGAGGAATAGAATCCTTTTTATATTTTTCAGGGACAAGAATAAAGAGAGATTTTTATTCGTTTTGTTGTACCGGCAAAAGAAAATATATACCTTTGTTGTATGATTGGATTGGTACGCCATATTGAGTATTTATTGTTGCATAACGATGATGTTTTTATACCCGGTTTGGGCCGTTTTACAGTTCTCTGTGACGAAGCGAAGATACAATCGGGCGGTACATCGTTTCTCCCACCTGTGAGAAAAGTCGCATTTGAATCCGTTGCGACGGGAGATTCCGGGTTATTGGTTCGTTCGGTTATGCGTGCCGGTTTTATTTCTTGGAACGAGGCGGTTGAGGCTATTGCCGAAGAGGTCGAATCTGTTTATAAACACTTGGAGCAAGGTGGCGATTATGGTTTCGGGCGGTTGGGACGATTGGTCTTAGTCGATGGTAACGTGTGTTTTCAGCCACAGGAAAATAATTCTATCGAGAATCCCCGCTTCGGTTTCTCCCTATTGGAAATAACTCCTCGTGAGGAAGATGCGGAAGAGAGGGAGATACCGACGGTTGAAGCCGAAAAAGTTCGTGACCGTGTATATATATCGTTTCATCGTCGTACGGTGCGTGCGGCAGCAGTAGCAGCGGCAATAATTGTGTTTTTATTAATGCTTTCTAAGCCAATCAATACACCCGATACCACTGCCAATTATGCCGGATTATTGTCTGCCGAGTTATTCGGTCAGGCGGATACTACGACCGACGAAGCTGTCGTTAATGATTTTGAATCCGTTTTGGGAATCGATGAAATGCCCGATACGATTGCCGCGGGGGAAGAAAATGTTTTGGAAACCGCTATACACGATATCGAAACAGCGAGAAATACCTACTATATTATAGTGGCTTCGCTTCCGTCAAAACAGATGGCTGAGAAGCAAATCGAGTGTTTTCACCGACAGGGCGTTTCTGCCGATTTACAGATTTATGAGACGGCACGTAAATCACGACTCTATGTAGCATCGTTCGATGATTTTGATGAAGCTCGTCGATACCATTCTCGTTTGGTACAGGAGCAGCCTCTTTTTGCGAATGCATGGATTATGAGGGCGGGAAACTAAGAGAGCCTTTGGGTTACCTCGGGAGAAAAATCTTGTTTTAGTTTCGAATTACCGGATAAGAATGCTTAGTAAAAATCAAATTAAACGCATACAATCGTTAGCTCGAAAGAAAGGACGGAGAGAGGAGGGCTGTTTTATTGCCGAAGGTAATAAACTCGTGGAAGACACACTGTCGGTTTTCGAGTGTGATTTGATATTGGCTACTCCGTCTTGGATTGTTTCGCACGCTCACGAATCGTTGCCTAAGATACAGGAAGTCGATGAACAAGAGATGTCGAAAGTCTCTCAGCTTGTTACGCCGCCCGATGTTTTGGCTGTATATCGCATACCCGAATATCATTTAAATATCGAGACTCTGAAAAAGGAGTTGGTGTTGGCTTTGGATACGGTGCAAGATCCCGGCAATTTGGGTACTATCGTTCGCTTGGCCGATTGGTTCGGTATTCGCCATATCGTTTGTTCTCCCGATACCGCCGATCTTTATAACCCTAAGGTTGTGCAAGCCACTATGGGGGCATTGGCTCGGGTAAAAGTTTATTATACGGGAACCAATTATAAGGGGCAGGTTTTCGACAGCTCCTATTTCGAGAACAAGCCCGAAGAGATGAAGGAGTACCTCAAGCAGATAGATCCGGAAGGTTATGACAAGGACGAAGCTGTCGAGTTCGAATTGGGACAGGTGATTCCCGGCTGGACCGAAGGTTTGAAGCTGATCGGCAAAGGCGGCAAGATAACGCTTTGGATTCCTGCGGAACTGGCTTATGGTCGGCAGGCGCGCGGTAAGTATATCTTGCCTAATTCGGCTCTTAAATTCGAGGTAGAGTTGGAGGATGTGATTCCTTTCGTCGAGGAAACGACCCCGGCAACAACGGATGAAGCTGCGGCTGCGACGACTCAGGCAGCGAACTCTGCTCTTCCGGTGAAGAAGTAGTCGCCTCCCGGGGACCGAAAAATAGCCGACCTTTGTAGGGTCGGCTATTTTGTTGTTTTAGAGAGCGGATGGCTTCTGCCTTCGTGCGTGAAAAATTAAAAGGGCAGGTCGTCTACTTCTGCTGCGGGAGTACTGTACGATGGCTCTTCGAGCGGGGCTGCGTCGGGCATCGGCGGGATCCCGGCGTTTTGAGCGGTTTCTTTGGGTTGCAGGCGCCATGCCCGCACATCGGTATACCAGCGGCCGTTATATTCGCGGGATTCGACGTTTACCGAAACCGTATAGGTAGCCCCTTCGCGGAGTTTGGCCACGTCGCTCGGCTTGTTGAAGAACGTGACGCAGATTTTGCGTGAAAATTCCGAGGGCAGCTCGAAAACCACGTCCTGACGCTGCCATTCTCCCCGGGCGGACGTACCTTGTGTCAGGGGCAGGATTTTATATACGACACCTTCGAATTCCATAAAAACAGTAATTTTAGTAGATTACAAAAGTAATGTTTGTGCCGCAAACCCCCAAATTTTTTCCGTAAAAGTTCTTTTGTCCTGTTTCGGGCCGGACCGGATGATTGGTCGTGTACCATCTTGCGTATGCTGCCGATTCCGGTCGGCAGCTTCGGGACGGATAAAGCGGATGTCCCCTGCGCTTTTTGACGACGGTCGGAGTGTGCGGCATCCGGCGAATGCGGACCGGTGAGAATCGGGTGCCGAAGGAGAATAAAAAAGGATTCGCCCCAGGCGAATCCTTTTTTATTTTGAAGCGTCAAACGGTCCTTCGAACTATTTGGCGGCTTTCTTATCGTAGCGTTTTGCGTAACGGCTCATAAACTTATCGACGCGACCAGCGGTGTCAACCAACTTCATCTTACCAGTGTAGAACGGGTGCGAGGTGTTGGAAATTTCCATCTTATACACGGGATAGGTTTCGCCGTTCACTTCGATGGTTTCTTTTGTCGAAACGGCGGACCGACACAAAAACACGTGGTCGTTGGACATGTCCTTGAACGCCACTAAACGATAATTCTCCGGATGAATACCCTTTTTCATTTCGCTGTTTTTGTTTTTTAATTGATGCTTAAGCGGGACAAAGGTACTAATTTATTTCCAACAAACAACATCCCGTCCATATTTTTTTACGGGGATCGACCGCCCGGACACCGCCGCCCGGCCGGAATCGGACACAGGGCACACCATTTTTTTTCGCACACAGCGCCCCGAATGGTTGCGCAATCTGAATTGTTTTTTTATCTTTGCAACGCAAAAAGCGCTCATGCGCCGTGCGGGACCCATAGCTCAGTCGGTTAGAGCAGCGGACTCATAATCCGAAGGTCGTGGGATCATGCCCCTCTGGGTCCACTTGAAAGTCAGGGAGTTGCACAGTGTGTGCGACTCCTTTTTGTTTTTTCATTGCGGTTTTATGCAAGTGTAGGCTGGCCGTGCGAGCCATGAGTGCAACAGTTGAAGTCGTTGTTTTACAGGCTTGAAGTATTCAAACGGTAAATTCGCATTGATGTTACGCGCTGCGTAGGGCTAAAAGCAGGTGTTCGAACGTTGGGATTCCGGGAAGCCCTGTCTGTTAGTATTTTGAGAAGAAACTACCGCCTGTATGGATTACCCCGATAGAGTCGCTATTTCAAATTGATTGGGTAACTTTTTGCACAAAATCATAATTTTACGTATTTTTCGAAAAATAAACCATAAAAATCCATAGAAACGATGCGAGCAAAATACCTGGGGCTGGATCTTCCGAGTCCGATCATTGTCAGCAGTTCTCCCTATACCTCCAATGTCAAGAGCGTCGAGCAGTGCGCTGCGAGCGGTGCCGGTGCCGTAGTGCTCAAATCCATATTCGAGGAGCAGATCCTGCACCATGCGGCTGCGCTGGACACCGTATCCGATTCGGCTTACGGCGATGCGGAGGTTTATTTGCAGCGTTATCTGGGCGAGGATTACAAGGCCGGATTTCTCCGGTTGGTGCAGGAGGCGCGGTCGAAGACGGAGCTTCCGGTAATCGCCAGCATCAATTGCGTGGTCGATAAAGGCGATTGGATCGAATACGCTACAGCGATGGCCGATGCCGGAGCTTCCGCGCTGGAGCTTAATATTTTCATCCAACCTACGGACATTCACGCCCAGGCCCGCGAACTGGAGTTGAACTATGCGGAGATCGTCGGCCGGGTGGCCGGTGCGGTGAAGATTCCCGTTTCGGTGAAGCTGCCCATGCGCCTGACCAATGTCTTCGCCTTGTCGAGCGCTTTGCTCGGTCACGGGGCCCGGGGCGTAGTCTTTTTCAACCGTTTCTTCGAGCCGGACGTGGATGTCGAGCGGATGACTTTCGTGGAGAGTTCGCCTTACAGCGAGCCGACGGAATTGCGCAACGTCCTGCGTATGGTGGCGATCTGCTCGGCCGTGTTGCCGCAGTTGGACCTTTCTGTTTCGACGGGCGTGCACGATGGCGAGGCTGCGGTCAAAGCGCTTTTGTGCGGAGCCGAGGCAGTGCAGGTCTGCACGGCGATCCACCAGAAGGGATTCGAAGTCATTGCCGAAATGAACGAGTACATCGACCGTTGGGCCGAGCGGCAGGGTTTCGGTTCGCTCGATGAGTTCCGGGGGCGTCTGAATTTCAAGAACGACACTTCGGCCATGTTCCAGCGCGTACAGTATATGAAGTATTTCCCGTCGGAGGCGAAATAGTATTTGCCGGAATAGTTTCGGTTTTTGATAAAGAGTGGGCCGTCCAGTTGTCGGACGGCCCACTCTTTTGGATATGTGTTTTTGGGGTTAATATTCGATCTTGTCGAGAATCCCTTGCAGGTAAGCGATCGCCACGCCGTAGTTGGTCATCGGGACGTGCTGGGCGCGGGCCTGGGCGACGCGGCTCAATACGTGGCGCCGGTTGAACATACAGGCGCCGCAGTGGATTACCAGGTCGTAGGGCGTGAGGTCGGCGGGAAAGTCCGTGCCGGCAACCACATCGACCCGCAGTGCGGGTCCGATCCGTTTGCGGAGCATCGCCGGAATTTTGACCCGGCCGATGTCTTCGCCCACCGGAGCGTGCGTGCAGGCTTCGGCGATCAGCACGCGGGAGTCTTCGCGGAGCTGCCCGATGGCTGCCGCGCTCTCCACGAAGTAGTCGATGTCGCCCTTGTAACGGGCGAAGAGCACCGAGAACGAAGTCAGCAGGCTTGCGGCGGGCTTCTGCGCATAGACAGTCGAGAAAACCTGCGAGTCGGTGATAATCAGTTTCGGCGGTGCGGCCAGCGACGAGAGCGTGCCTTCGATCTGGTCGGTGGTACAGCAGACCACGCGGCACTTCTTATCGAGCAGCTCGCGGATCGTCTGGACTTGCGGCAGGATGAGGCGTCCCTTGGGGGCCTGGATATCCTGCGGCATAACGAGCATCACCACGTCGCCTGTCGAGGCGAGGCTGCCTGTGATTTCGGGCTGGTTGTAGTCTTCGGGCAGGTTGCGGATCAGGGCTTCGCGCAGGGCGTCGAGTCCCGTTCTGTCCGAGGCGCTGACCCGGAGCGGCCGTTGTCCGAAAAGCGCTTCGGCTTCCGCATCGGACATACCTGTAAACAAGTCGGCCTTGCTGCGGACGACTACGATCGGAATATGACGGGCTTCGAGGAGCCGGAACCATTCGATTTCGTCGTTCTGCGGCACGGCTCCGGAGAGGAGCAAGACGGCCAGGTCGGTCTTGTCCAGCATCTTGCGGCTTTGCTGCACACGCAGCGCTCCGAGGTCGCCTTCGTCGTCGAACCCCGGCGTGTCGATCAGTACGCAAGGTCCCAGCCCGTGTATCTCCATCGTCTTGAGTACGGGGTCGGTCGTCGTGCCCGGCGTCGCGGAAACGACGGCGCTCTGTTGGCCCGTGAGGGCGTTGATCAGCGACGACTTGCCGCTGTTGCGCCGCCCGTAGAAAGCGATATGCAGCCGTTCGGCGCGGGGAGTTTGCTCGTTCATCGTGCGAAAATTTTTAGAAACGGAAGTCCCGTTTACCCTCGGCGATCGCTGCGAGATTCTTCTCCGTGATGCGGCGCACACGTTCGTTGAGGAGCATCGGAACCTCTTTCGAAATCATCTTTTCACCCAAGGCCCGGGTTTCGGGCGATGCGTAGTCTTCGAGGTACTCCTTGAGGGTCATCAGGGCGTTGGGCGTGCAGCAGTCGGCGATCTTTCCGGTTTTCACCAGCGACATGAAGCGGTCGCCCGTGCGGCCTTCGCGGTAGCAGGCCGTGCAGAAGCTCGGCACGTAGCCCAGTTCCAGCAGCCAGCGCACCACTTCGTCCAGCGTACGGTGGTCGCTCACGTCGAATTGTGCGGAATCTTGCTCGGCATGCGTCGTTTCGGCGTAGCCGCCGACGCTGGTGCGCGAGCCGCCGCTGATCTGTGAAATGCCGATTTCCAGCACCTGTTCGCGCGAGCGCTGCGATTCGCGGGTCGAGATAATCATGCCAGTATAGGGGACGGCGATGCGGATCACGGCTACGATCTTGCGGAAGATCTCGTCCGAAATGGCATCCGGGAAGTCCTTGGTGTCGATGTCGTCCGCCGGGCAGATGCGGGGTACGCTGATGGTGTGGGGGCCGACGCCGAAGCGGGCTTCGAGGTGCTCG